>Ga0307479_10000090_pt1 | contig 91021 bp, 84 predicted proteins | sample atmos_gasesECM4C_FD_203743 | JGI IMG/M metagenome (GOLD analysis project Ga0307479, IMG submission 203743) | Hardwood forest soil microbial communities from Morgan-Monroe State Forest, Indiana, United States - atmos_gasesECM4C_515 | ecosystem: Environmental > Terrestrial > Soil > Temperate... | reverse complement strand
TCCGTATGCGGCCCGCAGACGTTCCCGCAGGGAACGCAGCCCGAATTGGTGCGATTGGCCAGGATCAGCGCTGTCTCCGGGCCCGTTATCTCGAACACTGACGCTAAGTCGGTCCTTCTGGCACGAGCACTTAATCCAGATTGAGCCGCCTTCCGGGCGGATGGAGATCGCATGGTGCACGGCATTCTCGGCCAAGGTTTGAATCGAAAATGGCAGGACGTCGAAGTTGAAGGACTCTGGATCAATTTGTAGATCGACTTTCAGGCGGTCCTCATAGCGAAGTTGTTCGAAGGCGATGTACTGACGAGTGAACTCGTATTCTTCGGCAAATTCAACCAATTCGCGGCCATCTTCCTTCAGCGCGTAGCGCAGCATGTCCCCCAGGCGCTCGATGGCGTTTTCCGCCATGGTTGGCTGGAATTTCACCAAAGCGGCCAGCGTGTGTAGAGCATTGAACAGGAAATGCGGATTCAAACGGGCGCGAATCGCATCCAGACGCGCAGCTGCGGCCAGCGCCTCTGCACGTACGGCAAGCGTTTCTTGTTCGTGCAAGCGATTCCGGGTTTGCACCGCATAGGAGACTCCCGCGAAGAGGCCGTACAGCCAGAGTCCCATCAGAAGTTGCCAGCCAAGAACCGGGGATTTCCAGAAATCTCGCAACGGGTTGGCGCCGCGGCGTAGTGCCTCCAGCACATCGACTGAAACAGTCCAGAGAATTGAGTAACCTGAGGCAAGGAAGACTTGAAGGAAGTAGAACTTCAAATCGAGCCGAAGGGGAAAAGGCCAGCGTTGGCAAATATGCCAGACAGCGATTCCCATCAGACTCGCGCTGCCCATCGAAATCATGCCGGTTACGAGTGCGGCTCGCAATGGATAGTGCGCGTACAACATCGCCAGGAAAACCCAAATGGCGAAGAACGGCAGCCATGCTGCCAAAACAATCGCGTAGCGCTCGATGACCCTTCGCATGATTCGCTCAAATTATCGTACCTCTGCAGCTAGTTCACCATCGTTGACCGACAAAACTTGCTGGTTCGCCGAAAACTTCTGGTCTGGTGATGCGTTAGCGCTCTACAAATTGGCAGCGGACACAAAGCGTAGATCGAGTCGATATGGAGGTACCGTGGCTCCAACCCAACCTTCGAACCTCTCCAAATGCATCTGGGGCAAAGCGGCACACCAATTGGCAATCGTGCTGGCGTCCGTAACCATGGCCCTGGCGGCGGGGCCCGCGGTCGATCCATCGCGTGACCAGGTGGTGAAGATAGTTACGCAAATACAACGTGCTGACTACGAAGGCGACCGTGCAGCCCTGAACCAACTTTACGACCAGCTTGTCCCGTTTGTTGACGAGCCGGAATTCGCGTCTCGCGTGCGATATTGGCGTGGATTTGCGAAGTGGCGCAGGGCCATTAACGGGTTTGGCGAAACCCCCACACCGAAGGATTTGTCAGACGACTTGACGGACGCGGAAAGCGAATTCGACGCAGCGATCCAAAGAGACCCGGCTTTTGTGGATGCAAAAGTTGGGGCCGTGTCCTGCATGTTTAACCGCCTCTTTCTGGAAGGGGTTTTCAAAAACGAGAAAGACCCTCAACGGTTGAAGGAAATCCTGACACCTGGCTCGACGTTGCTTAAGGAGGCTAGGACCGCAGCGCCCGACAACCCTCGGCTTCTCTGGGTGGTGGGTCCAAATCAGTGGAGCACACCTCCAGAGCGGGGGGGCGGTCAGGAGAAAGCCATTGCGACCTATGAGAAAGGTCTGGATGCCATCCGGCAACACAAAGAAGACGCCAATGATCCGCTGGAGCCAACATGGGGCGAACCCGAACTACTGATGAGTCTGGCTTGGTCAAATTTGAACCGAACCACGCCTGATTTAAAGGCTGCCGAGCAGTACGCACAAGCTGCCCTCAAGCTCGTCCCTTACTGGCACTACGTTCGCGATACCCTAATGCCGCAAATTCGCAGCGCGCAAGCCAAAGCCCGCTGATTTCCTGGAGTCTGATTTCCTGGAGTGATGAGTGGAAGTGCTGTGAGCCGCACCAATATTGCTGGTCTTGGAGGGGGTCATTTCGTGCGGCAACAATGAAAATCCTTGGAGGGCATATGAAACGTTTCGTTCTGCGCTGGGCAATTCTCTTCATCGCTGCCAATGTTTTCGGGTTTGTCGTGCACGGCCTCCTGCTTCAGGGGGACTACGCCGCCAGCCCACAACTCCTGCGCACACAGGAAGACGCGAATCGGCACTTCGTGTACATGCTCATGGGATTCGCCTGTTCGTCTGCGGCTCTGGTCTGGATCTACGATCGCGGTATTCAATCTCGGCCCTGGCTCGGTCAAGGACTCCGCTTTGGCTTTGCGGTGTGGATGCTGACCTCGCTTCCCTGGTTCCTGACGTACTACGCGGTCCAGCCGTGGCCAGGAGCGGTCGTGGCAAAGCAAATTTCATTTGAATTGGTGACTGTGCTGCTGATGGGGGTAATCAATGCCGGGCTATGTCGGACTCAGGCAGCCGGGGCCAGGAAGGCGGTTGCGCAGAATGTCGTAAGCGACATGAATACCGAAAGTGTCTTGCCTAATAACTAGAGTAATCGGTAATGGTACAGTGTGAACCTGCCCGACAGGATAGTTGTGCCCGCTGCTGCCGTGATCTCTGGAGGCAAGAATGAAAGCGTCTACGTTTTATCGAATCGCTGCCGTTCTTCTGCTGCTTTTTGAGGCCGGACACACCTCTGGTTATCCCTGGTCCGATCCCCAGTGGGGAGTGGATCTTGGCTCCATGCGGTCGACTCACTTTTACATCATGGGGTTTAGCCGGACTTATTGGGATTTTTATGTTGGGTTCGGACTCTTTGTCAGCGCGTTTCTTCTACTCGCGGTGGTATTGGCGTGGCAGTTGGGCGGGCTTCCGCCAGAGTCTTTGGCGCTCATTCGCGGCACGGCGTGGACGTTCGCGCTCTGCTTTGCCGGCATCACGGTCCTGGCCTGGAAATACTTTTTTGCTATCCCGATAGTTTTCTCACTCGCGGTTACATTATGTTTGACCGCGGCGGCATGGCTTTCAGGGAAGCAGGCTTCCAGGCCTCCGTCGCCGTAGCTACCTCGATTGGAATCTTCACGAACTTCGGTGGAGAACGTGACTTCATCCGATCGCGACAGACGAACTTCGTCAGAGGGCGCGCGATTTTCTTCTAATCCAGCCTTCACTACGGTCTCAAACCTGATCTCTTAAGGAAAACTCCGCATTGCCGGGCGCTTCATGCCCCGATAGCGTAAAGCTCGGAATGCACGTTCAAGATTGACTGAGGCAAAATGATCGATGCATTCCCGGGCACGGCCGCTCCCTCCTGACTTCCCTTTTCCATTTGGAGTGAACCACGTATGAGGTACTTGTCATCCGCCTGCTTCGTCCTTCTACTGGCTTCGGCAGCTCTGGCGCAAAACCAATTCGTCTACAGCAACAACAATGTCAGCACGGGTCAGGGTCAGCCCCCGAATACGGTTTCAGCCTTCGTGATCGGCGCCAACGGAACCCTCACTCAGATTGCAGGTTCGCCCTTCAAAACCGGAGGTACGGGCGGCGGAAATAATATCGATCCGGAAGAGATCGCCATTGCCACTCAGAATGGTTCCGCGTTTCTCTACGCGGCTAATGATGGCAGCGGCACGATCAGCGCGTTTCGAATCAGCCCCACCACAGGCTATCTAGGCCACGTTCCGGGATCGCCGTTCCTCGCCGACGGAGCGCCCGGCGGAGATTACTCATTGGCCGCCAGTCCCGACGGGAACTTTTTGTTTGCCACGGCCGAAACTACGACCGTCATTCACATTTACTCGATCTCCGGCACCGGCGCCCTCACCGAAGTCTCCGGCTCTCCCTATCAGACAGGTGCTAATTCCCAAGGACTGAAAGTCACGCCGAATGGTCAATTCCTGGTGGTTGGCGAGGGTTCCCTCACCGCCGTGGGTGTTTACAGCATTAGTTCGGGCGGAGCGCTCACTCCAGTGTCCGGTTCCCCGTTTTCCGCCAGCGCCAGCCCCTTCGATGTGGATGTGAACTGCGCGAGCAATCTGGTTTACGTGATCGACAACGGAGCACCTTATAACCTGATCGACGCGTATTCCATGGCAAGCAATGGCAGCCTTACTCCGGTGGCCGGCGAACCATTCTCGAATGGAACGTCTTCGGTCAGCGGCGGCCTGGCTCTCAGTCCTAACGGGCAGTTCCTTTTCGTCAGCGATACCTTCTCCAATGACGTCTCATCGCTGGCGGTCGCGTCCGATGGGGCGCTGTCTCAAGTTCCAGGGTCGCCCTTCACCACATCGAACTGGGCTGGAGGCATCGCTGTAAGCCGCGCCGGAAGATTCGTGTACTCGGCATTTTTCACGACCGCTCAGATCGACGGCCGCATCGTCAGCCCCAGCGGTGAACTCAAGCCTGTGCCCGGGACCCCTTTCAGCACCGGACAAAGCCAAACAGGCGTTCCCACCGTGATCACCTTTCCTCCGCGATCTTGTTCCGTTCAGTAACGAGGATCTGCGGGGAGTAACGTTGGACGAGTCAAGGATGCGGCGAAGCGAGTGCTCAGAGGAGACGGGTACTCGCTTTCGTTTTTGTTATCGATGGGAAGCCCATACGGATAGCTCTCCGGCTAACGAACTTCGCCACCCGGTGCGTAATATCCGCGCCGGGCATAGATGCGCAGTTTGTGACCGGACTTGCGCGCCAGCAGGGTAATCGTGCGATACGAACCATCTGTCTGAAACTCGGCGGGTTTGTAGGAAATGAGATAGCGGCTGCGGATCACTTGCTGGAGGTCGGCGAGCCGATGGTCCAGATCTCCCAGTGAGTCGGGGAAAAATGCGGCGCCGCCGGTGCGCGCAGCCAGGGCTTTCATGGCGCGATCGGCGATCAGCGCGCTGGCGTCTCCTCCGGCAAATTCCCGGGTGCTGACCGTGTAGACGGTGACTTCATGGTGTTCGGCGCTTTCAATGGCTTCCTTCAGAGTTGCGGTGCTGGCATTGTCGTCGCCGTCGCTGATTACGACCAGAATCCTGGCCACCGGCTGTTCCTCGCGAAGAGCGCCCAGTTTGTCGGAAGCAAATTTTACGGCGTCCCAGAGCGCGGTCCCGCCGGAGGGCGCAAGTTGGTCAACGCCTTGAGAAATTCTCGCGGTATCGCCCGTGAGATCCTGCACCAACAGCACGTCGGTGGAGAAGCCGACCACAAAGGCGAGATCGTTCTTGTCCGTCACCGATTTCTGCAGAAATGTCGCAGCCGCCTTCTGCTCGAAGGGGAACTGCTTGGTGATGGAACTACTGGTGTCGATGACTAGGCCCAGCCGCAGCGGCAACTGGGATTCATTGCGGAATTTCACCACCGACGCCGGTGGCCTGCCGGCGTCACGAATCACCACGTCCTGCTGCGTGAGATCGCTTACCGACTTGCCGTGATCCGTCGCCGCGAAGAACACTGCAACTTCGTTGACTGTGCTGTGCAAAGTATAGGGCGCGATATTTGAACTGGAGCGCCGCGTTCGCGAGGCAGGAATGGAAGGCGAAACGGCCAACGCCAGCGGACCGGCGGAAACCGCCTCACAGGACTCACAGACTGATTCCGGTTCCGCTTCCACTTCGGCCAACTGCCGCTGCTGCTCAATCTGCTGCAACACTCTTCGGGCCGCCGCGGGAAGTCCGCCCGATGGGGCATTTGGGTCCAGCGGAGAGGCGTTGTAAGCGATCTCGACCGAAGCGGCCGGTGCGGGGTGATTCTGCCGGTCTTTGATCTGCTCAATCATCTGCCGCGCGACTCCGGCGGCGGGAGACGTTGGAGCTTCATCGAGAAAAGTCTGCAATTCGCTTTGCGTTTCCTGCAGGTTGTTCTGTCCCTGCCACGCGGCCGCGGCAAAGTAGTGAACAATGGCGGCGCTGTCGTGCTTGCGGCTGTGCACCTGGCGCGCGGTTGCGATCGCCCCGCTGTAGTCGTGGTTCAGATACTGCGCATAAGTGAGAGCCGAGAGTAGACGAAGATCGAGTGGCGCGAGCGCGGATGCTTTTTGCATGGACGCTTGCGCCCCCGCGTAGTCCTTCAGCGCAAGTTGCGCCCGGCCGAGGTTCAGAAAGGAGTAGTGCAGATGGTCGTCCAGGGAAACCGCCCGCACGAATTCGCTTTCGGCGCGTTCATTCTGGGCCATATCCATGTACGCCGAGCCCAGCAGGTTGTGGGCCGCGACAAAATTCGGATAAATTGCTATCGCCTTTGCGAGATGCTCCGCAGCTTCGGAGAAGTTCTTTTTCAGAAGCAGTTGCGCGCCTTTTTCGTACTCCCGTTTTGCCGGACCGGGAGCCTTTAGGTCCAACTTGGAAACAGAATCGGAGAAATGCTCGACCTGACTGCGCGCCCTGTCGGAATCGCTTTCATTCATCCACAAACCCATTTGGTTTTGTTCGATCCCGAGCGTGGACGTGGTTGAAGGCGGACGCATCCCGACCGCGCCTGTCTGCGCACTCGCATTGAGCGCCCACAGCGCGAGCGAGAGCACCTGCTTAGCCCAGGCAATCAGACGTCGCTTTCCTTTTGACTGTGGAGACATGGAGGGAACTGCCGCGGGGAGGCCCGGCCCAAGATTATAACGCAGCTTTCATTGTCCCCAAACGGAAAAGAGTTTTCTCACCGAGGTGAGCCCATGAGCCAGCACCGGTGTGAAACGCTTTGCAATCGGCTAAGCTATCTTCTAGTAGAAGACTAGCAGGGGGGCGCGGATGCGAGTGGCTATCTTAGAATTCCTGGCAGGAACGCTTTCGCTGGTGGCCATCACCGGCCCCACCGTTCCGCAAACCCCGGATCACAGTCCCTTGAAAATCGTGGCGGACATTCCGCTTCCCGGGGCCGCCGTCCGCTTCGACTATCAATACTTCGATCCATCGCAAGGGCGGCTGTACATCGCCCACATGAACGCCAACCAACTCGTGGTGTTCGACGCGAAAAAGCGGGAGGTCATCGCGAACCTCGACGGATTTCCCAGCGTCCATGGAGTATGGGCCGTGCCGGAACTGGGCCGCGTCTACGCTTCCGCGACTGGCAAACATCAGGTTAACGTTGTCGATGCAGTGACACTAAAAACAATCGCCAGTGTTGGGCCCATCAACTATCCCGACGGAATCGCATACGCGCCCGCGGTCAAGCGCGTTTTCGTTTCCGATGAACATGGGGATGCCGACGCCGTCATCGATGCCACTACCAACACGCTAGTCACCACGATTCCACTCGGCGGTGGCGCGGGAAATACGGTTTACGACCCGAGTTCGGGGCACATTCTCGTCGCCGTCCACGAGAAGAATGAACTGGTTGCGATCGACCCGGCAATGGCGAAAATCATCGGACGATATCCCTTGCCAGGAATTGCGAGCCCTCACGGCATCGCTCTGGACGCCGCGAACCGGCTGGCTTTCGTCGCCGGGGAAGAAAATCACAAGCTAGCGATGGTGGATCTGACGACCATGAAAGTGCTGGCCACGGCCGACGTCGGAGAGGATCCGGACGTGCTGGCCTTCGATCCCGGCCTTAAGTTGCTATATGTCTCGGCGGAATCGGGAAATATTACCGTGCTTCGCGAGAGCGGCAAGTCTCTCACGCTGGAAGGAAAACTGTTCCTGCCTCATGGTCACACGGTCTCAGTGGACCCCACAACTCACTCGGTTTATTTCCCTCTGCAGAATCTTAACGGCCATCCAGTGTTGCACATCATGGTGCCGGGAGATCAGCCTGTGCCGTAGGGAAGGCAAAGCCAATTGGGATGCACGGCGCAATTGCCTTCACGAGATTGCCACGACCACCACTGCCGCAGACGCAGCATCTTGAGCAGCCTGCCGCACCATGTACCATACGAAAGTTGCCAGAAGAATCAGCCGACCTTCGGGCAGGTGTGACTGGTTTGACAACTCTACCGTTTTTTCCCGCGAGCGAATTTTTAAGACCGGTTGACCGCCGTCTGTCAGCACGCTCCAAACCGGCCGCAGGAAACCCTTGGACGTTACCCGGAAAATCTGCCCGTCGAAGAATTCCAATGCTCCCCCGCCTCCCCAGTTCGGCTTCAAGATAGCGATTCGCATGTCCGAGTCCGCATCGACAATCTCCGTCGCTGGGCGCCAGAAGCCGGTACGGCGAAACTTCCACCTCTCACGTTCAGATTCAGCTTGAAATTCCATAGACCAGCAACTCTTCTGTTGCAACGACGCGATAACTTCACCCTCGCGTTTGAGTTCGAACCCATTTTTGTGAGGAATCTTGGACCAGATAAGTCCGCCGGAGATGGCGGAGGAGATCGGAATCATAAACACCTCCAAAGGCATTCTGACTCGACTTGATGGTAGCAGGCACGTGTTAAGAACGCGTTAACAGCATGCTTAGTTGTGAATTAACCCGGCCTTAACAATTGGCTGCTACGCTGTTTGATCTCGCTGACGCAATAGAGCGCTGGCTCACTCCGTCTTGTCCGTAAGCCGGCCGGGAATTCTATGAAGCTGAAATCTCACGCAATCACTCTCACACTGATTTGCCTGCCACTGGCTTTCTCTGTGGGCTGCGGCAGTGGCAGTTCGCCCTCGATACCTGCGGCCGCACCTACGGCTGATGTCGTGGGGATAACCGCGACGAGCGGGTCGCCACAGAGCGCACCTTCTGGCAAACCGTTTACCGCGCCGCTGGGAGTAAGCGTCACCTCGAACGGAGTCCGGACAAGCGGAGAAAAGGTGACGTTCACGGCTCCGGCTTCGGGCGCGAGCTGCAATTTCGCCAACGGAACTGCCACGGACACTGAGATCACCGATTCGAACAGCATGGCCAAGTCTTCTCTGTGTACCGCGAACCCGACGAGCGGCGCTTATGCAGTGACCGCTACGGTCACAGGGGCGTCCACCCCAGCCAGTTTCAGTCTCACCAACATTGCGTCGACTTCCTATTCCTTCTATCTGAACGGGGAAGACACCAACGGGGTTTTCTACGCCCTTGCGGGCTCGGTACTCCTGGATTCCTCTGGCAACGTCCTGGCTGGCGAACAAGACTATAACGATGGCTTTGGAGGCATCGCATCTCCTGAGCCCGGGGGCGACCCGATTACCGGCGGCTCTTTGACATTCCCCGCTGGCTTTCCTGCCGGGCAAGGGACACTTACTTTGACCACGAACTCGGGCGTGACCGAAGAATTAGGCGTCCAGTTTGTGAATGCCAGCCACGCGCTGATTATGCAGTTCGACGGCACTGCAACTTCCAGCGGAAGCATGGACGTGCAAACTCTACCCAGCACGCTCACCGGCGGATATGCATTCGCGCTTTCCGGATTCGACTCCTCCGGTGCGCCGGTTGCGTTTGGCGGAGTGTTCTCGATCAGTGGCACCACTCTTTCGAACGGCGTAATCGATATCAACGATGCGTTCAATACTGGGGTGACAACACAAACGGCGTTCACCGGGACGCTCTCGGCTGCGGATTCCTTTGGGCGAGGAAACATAAAAGGGGTGAAGGTCGCAGGCAGCGCAGTCGCGCTTAACTACTACATCGTTGGTCCGAAAGCGATACGCATTATCGATGTAGACGCTTTTGTCGACTCCGCGGTGGGATCGGCGTTCAGCCAGGGAGCGGGCACATTCAGCAACGCGTCTCTCGGAGCGTCCGTATTTACAGTGGCGGGCGACACGGGTAATCCCTTCGGCGCTGTGGGCCAGTTCACGACTAGCAACACTTCGTCCACTCCCGCTGATTTCTCCGGAGTGGGCGAGGATAGCGAGCCGAACAATGCCGTTCTAACGTCGAAGGCTTCCAAGATTACGGGCACATATTCGATCGGCAGCAATGGATACGGCAGCCTCACCGTCAACCTGAACAGCAGTAATCAAGGGCTAGGAGACATCACCACCCTTGGGATTTACCTGACGGATCCAACGCTTAATCTGAACGATCCCAATAACCCCACTGGCGGGGGCGGCGCGCTTGTTGTCGACCTGGACGACGGATCTTTGACTGGCATCCCGCTCCCCGGCGGCGCTGGACTCCTGGTTCCGCAAACCGACACCGCAACCACCAGCTTCGCCGGCAACTACGCCGCGGGATGGCAGAATTTGAACTTCAACTTTTGCGGCTGCGAGTTCGACATGATCGCGCAGGGGACTATGGCCGCGGGCGGCGCCTTGAGCCTGACCGGACTCGTCAGCGATCCATTCTTCACTTTGGGTACTCCCGACCCCTTCAGCTCCGGCGACACATTCACCGGAACTCCGCTCGCGGATACGAAGAATCCTGGCCGCTATTCCATGGTTACAACGAAGGATTCGCTTGCAGCGGTAATTGATGGCACAACCGAACCTGCATTCGACATGGTCTTCTATCAGGCGAACGGAGGACAATTGTTCTGGCTTGGGTACGACCTCGCTGACGTTTCCGCGTTCGGGTCCGCAGTCTATGTATCCGTGGGTCCTATCGAACAACAGGGGTCGCTAACCGGCCTGCCCGCGGCCAGAAATCCTGTCTCGAAGAGCCAGTCGCAACAGAGAAGATCGCCGGTAGCCCGAAAATTGAAGAGGCAGTAGTTCGAGCCGGCTGTGTCCTCAATTTGCCGCTCCCTGGTGGCGCACTCCGGTGCGCCATTTTTTCTTCCGGCGTCCTGGTTTATACCTGCATTTGCGAGGGGAGACCGACCCGCAACTCCTCCGCTGCTACAATGCCCTGTTTCACATAACTTGCGAAGATGCTCTTCAAGTCCGCGAACTTGCGGGACTACATTCGCGTACTGTCTTGTGAGGAAGACCTGTGGTTGCGTCGAGAACAGCAGATTCCTCCCTCCGGTCGGAATGACAAATTTTAGTGGCCGGAATGACAAGGGTTTTGTTTTAGGGTCAGAGTAGGGGTCAGAGTAGGTCCAGCTTTTCCGGGGAGCTTTGTTTGGAAGACGTCCAGGTAGTCGCGATGCTGGTGCGCCGCTGTGTTGCCGGCGATGCTGCTGCCTGGGAAGAAATCGTTCAGACTTACAACCGCCGCATCTTTAACATCTGCTACCGCTTTGCTGGCTCATCCGACGACGCTGAGGACCTGGCCCAGGAAGTTTTTATCAAGATGTACCGCACCCTTTCGAGCTACGACAGTTCGAAGGGTGCATTCGTCACCTGGGTCACCACTATCACTCGCAACCTGCTGGTGGATCACTTCCGCAAGACCAAGCAGGACCGCATCACCGACTCGCTTGACGCCGCCTCTTCTTCGCACGAGGATGCACAGCCGCTCAGTGAGCAAATTCAGGACCAATCCGCGCCTCCCGACCAGCGCGTACGCAGCCGGGAGGTCGGGGAAACCGTCCACGCGGCCCTGGGCAAACTTTCTCCAGAGCTTCGTGAAGCAGTGATTCTAAGGGACTTACAGGATATGGACTACCGTGAAATCGCTACCGTTTTGAAGGTGCCGGAGGGAACTGTGAAAAGTCGAATAAATCGTGGGCGGGCGGAACTAGCGCGCCTTCTTCAACGTACCTATAGGCAGGTGATGTGATGCCAGACCACACCAATCACGGAATGCAGTGTCAGGAGTTTGACGGCCTGCTCACGGACGCGCTCGATGGCGTTCTGAGCGGCGTTCAACTCGACCGCTTCCAGGCTCACGCGCGGACTTGTTCCGCCTGCGGGCCGCTGTTCGCCGAAGTCACGGCGGGCCGCAACTGGCTGAAGGATCTCACGGAGGTGGAGCCTCCAGTCAGTCTGGTTACGAATATTCTGGCATCCACAACGGGCGTTGACACCCAACGCCTGCGGGTAAACGTCTCTGCGCCGCAGCCACGCATTACTTGGGCGGAAAAAGCGCAGGCGTGGGCCTCGGCAACAATGCAACCCATCTGGGGTACTGTCCGGCAGCCGCGGTTCGCCATGTCGTTTGGCATGGCGTTCTTCTCGCTGTCGGTGGCGTTGAGCGTGCTCGGCGTGAAACCCGCCGACCTGCGCCAGGTGAGTTTGCGTCCCGCCGCCCTGCGGCACACGTATTACAGCACGCAAGCCCGCGTCGTCCGCTACTACGAAAATATCCGGTTCGTCTACGAAGTGGAATCGCGGGTGCGCGAACTCAAGCGCAGCGTAACTCCCGCGCAGCCCAGTTCGGAAGCCGCGCCGGAAAAGAAAGACCACAAGAACGACACAACACAACAGCCCGAGCAGAAGCAGGAGCGCAATTACAGCCAGACCGAGAACCATCTCATTCTCGCTGCGGCTCCGCTGGGTCCATCTGTCTTTGACCGGTTAAATCCGGATCTGCCTGTAGTGTCGGTGACCACGTACAGGAGGTTCGTATGAACTGCGCGACACACAGCGACATTGCCGCAGTGGCGTTTTGCCGCAGTTGCGGCAAGCCGCTCTGCGCCAACTGCACCCGCGACGTTCGCGGAGTCGTCTACTGCGAGCCCTGTCTCGCAGCCCGTTTGGAGGGTGCTACCCCGGCAGCGGGGTTTGTACCTCCACAAGCTGCGTATCCACAAACTGTCTATCCGCCCGCGGGATCGCCCGTGCCGCCTGCCCCGCCTTCAGGCTCCGGCCCGAATCCGGCAGTCGCCGGAATTCTCGCTGGCTTCTTTCCCCTCGGCGTCGGAGCGGTTTACTGCTCGCAATATGCCAAGGGCTTGGCGCACCTGCTCATCTTCGTACTTCTGGTCGCAGGCTGGAGTCACGGGGGTAATCTCTGGTGGATATTCTTTCTCGGCCTCGGATTCTTCTACGTCTACCAGATCATTGACGCCGTCCGGACGGCGAAAGCGCTCCAAATGGGCGAACCCGCTCCCGACCCTATGGGTCTGGCACAAACCTTCAGCTTGGGTGAAAAGTTCGATGCCGGTAAGGTTCCCGCGGGAGCGGTCGTCCTGATCGCTTTGGGCGTGCTCTTCTTTCTCCACACAATGGAGGTACTTCAGTTCAGCGGTGAATTTTTCATTGGACTGCTGCTGATCCTTCTCGGCGGCTGGACGTTAGCCAAACACTGGGGATTATCGAGAACGTATGCCCGCGTATGCTCCTGCGCTCAATGCCGAATGCGCAATCTGATGGGCCCTGCAATCTTGTTTACGATTGGCGCGATATTACTGCTCGACAGCCGTGACATTGCCAGCCTGGGCTGGGAACGCACATGGCCCGCGATCCTCTTGGTGATCGGCCTCGTAAAGCTTGTGCAAAGCAACGCCTCGTCGGTCGGACACGTCGGCTCGCTGCCGCCCACGCCGCCTCCCGTCCCACCGCCGATTCCGCCCCCAACGCCCAATACCGAGTCGCCTTCGTCCTCCGGGGAGGTACACAATGCCTAACCCAGTTCCAGCTCCTCCACCGCTTAGCCCACTGCGGCCTCGTCGCCGTTCATTCGCCGGACCGGTTGTGTTGATCATCCTCGGCATCCTCTTCCTGCTGGTGACGATGCATCAACTCGCCTTGCAGCGGCTGTGGACTCTGTTCGCGCACTACTGGCCGCTGCTGCTGATCTTGTGGGGCGTAATCAAGCTGATCGAACATCAGCAGGCTCAACGCGACGGCCTTCAACCTCGCGGCATTGGCGCAGGAGGAATCTTTCTCGTCATCTGCATCGTCGTCTGCGGACTGATCGCTACCCAGGCCTCCCGTTTCAACTGGGGCGAAATCCGCGACAACATGGGCATCGATGACAGCGATATCAGCGATATTTTCGGCGATAAATACAACTTCGACGATCACCTGGAACAGGACGTCCCGGCGACCGCAACCAGCCTGCGCGTCAACGACGATCAAGGCGCGGTGCGGGTCAGCATCGCCAACGACAACAAAATTACCGTGGTCGTGCGCAAGCGCGTGAACGCCGACAATCAAAACGACGCCGATAAATACAACCACCAGACCAAACCCGAGATCACACTGGCGGGCAATGTGATCGTTCTCGACGCCAAGACGCAGGCCGCCAATCATCCCGTGCAAAGCGATCTCGACATCGCCATCCCCCGCAAAATGGACCTTCACATTACTTCGCGGAGAGGGGAAGTCTCAGTGACTGGGCGCGACGGAGAAGTGGAAGTCGCCAACCAGCATGGCGAAGTCTCCGTGGAAGACGTCCACGGAAACCTGAAGCTGCATCTGGAAAAGAGTTCGGCAAAGGTCGAGCAGATTACCGGAGACGTCCACATCGACGGCCGTCTGAACGAAGTCTCCGTGATGGACGTGAAAGGCTCGGCTCAACTCGACGGCGATTTTCAGGAGAGCGTCAAACTCGCCCGAATCACGAAGAATGTCAGCTTTAAGTCTTCCCGCACGGACATGGAGTTCTCCCGCATCGATGGCGAGCTCAATCTCGATTCCGACGACCTTCATGCGGACAAGATCACCGGCCCCATTCGCTTGACGACGCGCTCCAAACAGATCCGCCTGGAGGACGTTTCCGGCGACGTGCGCCTGCAGAACGATAACGGCGGCGTGGAAGTATCCATGCGGTCCCTGGGCAATGTCCAGATCGACAGCCGCAACGGAGACGTGCAGTTGAGCGTGCCCGACAAGGCCGGCTTTCGGCTCGACGCGCGTACGCGCGACGGCGAAATCCAATCAGACTTTCCGGAGTTGAAGATCGAAAACGGCGATCACGAGGCCACCGGAACTGGCAGCGTAGGCAGCGGAGCCTCCCACATCGTCATCAACAATGAACACGATGGCATTCAGATTCGCAAGGCGTCGGCCACGGCCGCCCCCGCACTGGCATCGCCTCCAGCCCCACCGGCCAAGCCCGCCAAGGCCCTGCCCGCGCCGAAAGAGAAAGTAGAACCGACGGACAACTAGCATCAACGCTAGCTTCAGTGCCGCTTGTCATCCCGAGCGAAGCGAGGGACCCTGGTTTCCTCTCCAGCCAACGGCCCCGCTTCTCTTGCCGCATCAACCCAAAGCTCACCGCTTTCAGCTTTCCAATTTCTTCCTGGCCAATTCTTCCACCCGCGCCAAAACCTCATCCTCACCCAGCTTCGTCGAGTCAATCACAATCGCATCCTCCGCCACCTTCAGCGGAGACGCCGCCCGCGTCCTGTCTCGCCGGTCACGCTCCCGCAGATCCGCCGCCACATTGGCTGCGACCTCGCCTTTGATCTTCTGCTGCTCCATCCGCCGCTGCTCCCGCACCACCGGATCGGCATCCAGAAAAATTTTCAAATCGGCGTCCGGAAAAACTTTTGTCCCAATGTCGCGGCCTTCCATCACCACGCCGCCGCCCGCGCCCATCGCGCGCTGATGCTCGACCATCCACTCCCGCACCCTGGGATGCACCGACACCCGCGACGCCGCCTCCGTCACATCCCGCTCGCGAATGCGCGCCGAGACATCCTGCCCATTCAGCAGCGTCCGGTTTCCGTCGCGCGAGGGCTCGAGCTGAATGCGAGAATCCTCCGCCAGCTTCACCAACGCAGCTTCATCGTCAAACGAAGTGTCTTTCTCAATGGCCTTCAGCGCCAGCGCCCGGTACATCGCCCCGCTCTCCAGGTTCACATAGCCCAGCTTGCGCGCCAGCCGCGAGGCAATGGTGCTCTTGCCCGCGCCCGCCGGCCCGTCAATGGCAATGATCAGCTCGCGTTGAGTGTGGTCCTTCATCGCGCAAGTAGACGATTGTACACGGGGAAACGAGTGGCGAGGTTTAGCGCGCACTCTTTGTCAAGCGCGACAGACAATCCTTTAACAAACATGTGACAGTTGGGCCACTCCTTCTTGTCGAGCGCCGCGTCAAATAGGCATACATAGAAAGACGAGTAGAGTACACCCGCTTTGCAGATGCCAGAAACTGAGGCGGTGACGCAGAGCACAGGCGAGCGAACCTGCTCCCTGTAATGCGGCAGTCCGGTTGCCAGCCCGGACAGCAAAGGAGAATCTGCGATGTTGGAAGTCGTATGGAGAAATCCGCACCCGCCGGCGCGAAGAAGCGTGCGGGTTGCGGAAGTAGGCGCCGACGAATCGACGGTAGCGCCCGTGTGGGTGATTTTCTACCACACCATCCTCGACTCGGGACTGCCTGAGAACGAATATCAACTGCACCTGAACCGCAACTTCGAAGCGGGAATTGCCGTCTAGCCGTAACTGGAGGTCATCGTGGCGACTGAAGTAACACCCATCGATCAAGGGTCGGACGAAATCATCGATTCATTGGCCCGCCGGATTATCGCCTACCGGTGGAGCGAATTCGACCGCATTTGGGAAGCGGCGAACAAAATCTGCGATCGCTACCAACTCGAGAAGGCCAGTTAATCGGGCCGCCGTGATACCGATCGCGGCTCTGCGGAAACCATTCGTATCGAGGTATGCCTTTACGCACACGTTGGCACCGCGTTGTTTGTTAGCCTTCAGGCGCTGGATATGGCGGAGTCTTTCGATAATTACTATTTCTTAGGCCTGCCAGAATGTTGCGACGTGAAGGAAGGCCGTCGCGAGCCGGAAGCGCCTGCCCTCTGCCCGGGTCGAAAGGTCTTGTGGGGACGGAGGACTTCTTTCGCCGGAGCGGCAGCCGCATAGGCCGCCGCCGCTTCCTTCTCCGGCGTGATCTGCAACATCGACCTTCCACCGACATGCACAAAGCTTAACTCCCGCGCCGCCAGCAGCGCATTCACTGCTTCCTTCACCCGCGAACGCGCCACAAATTTTCCGAAAAATGACTCCAATTCTGTTTGATCGGCCGCGACCACGCAATCCAGATATTTCGACAGCAGCGCCGACAACGCCTGCTGCACCGACAAATTCACTCCCTCGCGCACCGCATCCGGCGCCCAGCGATTCAGCTCATCCCAGTACGATCCTTCGGAAGCTTTATAGTCCACGCGCGTGATCCGCAGCTTCCCTAACAGCTCCCCCAAAGCTTTGTCCAGCGCCGCTAGCGACACACTGCCGCCCAGCGCCTCCTGCAACTTCTGTTTCGAAATCGGCCCATCGCGCCGGATCAGCTCAAACGCATCGCAAGCCAGCGGCGAGTAAGGCGAGCGCGGCCCCTGTTTCGGAGCCAGCTTGGGATTTCGTTCTCCCACCAGCGCATAGAAATAAGGAAACGCCGATGCCGACACCAGGAAGGGATTATTCTCCTCGAAAATATTCGCCTCATAAGCCGACCGCTCCCGTAGCAGCCGCACCATCAACTCGGTTGCCTCGCGCGCCCGCGGATCGGAGTAAGCGTGCTGCCAGGTCGGCAGCCGGTTGTCCGATCCCACGAACGCCCCAATAAATGTAGGAACCGGCATCGAGGGCCGCACCGGGTACATCAAACAGAATCCCACGCCCTCAACGAACGCACGCGCCTGCTCGATCGTCCGGATGGCCTTGCCATCCAGCCGCCACATCTCGCGCCGCCGTTGCTGTAAGTCTTGTTCGGTCATGAGTTGGTAGTTCTTAGGTCGCTGCTGGTTGTTCGGCTTCGGTTCCGTCAGCGTCGCTGGCAGCGAGAGGCGAACGACGAATGACCAACGACCAACGACTAGATCCTCTTAAACGCCTTCTGAATGTCCTTCACAGAATACCTTAGAACCACCGGCCGCCCATGCGGACACGACATAGGATGGTCCGTCTTCGCCAGTTCCGCCAGCAGCCACTCCATCTTATTCTGCTCCAGCGGCATGTTGACCTTGATCGCCGCATGGCACGCAATCGACGCCGCAATACGCCCGCGAATCTTTTCCAGATTCAGCGACTGCTCTTCCCGCGAAATCTGGTCCAGCAACTCATGCAGCATCTTCTCCACCGCCGCGGCATCCACTCCCGCGGGAGCGACTTTCACCGCCACACTGCGCGCCCCGAAGGGCTCGGCCTCAAATCCGTTGTGCTGGAGTTCCTCGGCAATCTCGGCAAAAACCGCCTGCTGTGCCGGAGACAGCTCCAGCACGATCGGCATCAGCAATCGCTGGCTCTCGACTCCTTTCGCTGCCCGCTGCTTCAGCACCCGCTCAAACAGCACCCGCTCATGCGCCACGTGCTGATCGACAATCCATAACCCATCTTCATTCACCGCGAGGATGAACGAATTGCGAATCTGTCCCAGCGGACGCAGCGTCGAAAGCGCCGCCAGCGTTGGTTCTTCCTCTTGTACGTCGAGCGCAGGAGCACAACCATTGTCGGGAATCGCTTCGACCACTCCGCTTGCGAGCCCGCGCGTTTCCAGTCCCCGCACCACCGGGATCGCCGCATTCGCCTCCACCGCAACCCCGCCCTCAAATTGAAACTGCGACGAAATGGCTGGCGCCACCGGAGCCTGCAACGCAAACCCCGCACCGCCCGCCGGATCGTAAAACGCCCGTCCTCCCGACTCTGCGACTAGGTCCGAAGCGGGCTCCCACTCCCGCGCTCCCGGCGTCAGCCCCGAACTCGCCGTAGCGTGGGCATGAATCTCCGTCGTAAACTGCGGCGCCGGACGCGCCTTCATCAGCGCCGCCCGCACCGTGTCCCTTACAAAATCATGCAGCACCGTCGATTGCCGGAAGCGCACCTCCGTCTTCGAGGGATGCACATTCACATCCACTTCACCGGCCGGCAATTCCAGAAACAGCAGCACCACCGGATAAACCGACGGCGGAATAATATTTCGGTAAGCTTCCGTCAACCCATGCTGCACCAGCCGGTCGCGAATCAGCCGCCCATTTACGAACACATAAATCGAATTCCGATTCAGCTTCTGGATCTCCGGCTTCGATACAAATCCGTGCACCCGCATCTCACCGGGCGTAGCGCCCGCGACGCGGCTTTCGTCGTCATCCGGTTCCCGTCTCCGCCACGGCGGAGGCTGCGGCAATCCGACGTGCTCCAGACTCTGCACCGCCGCCACCGCAATCAACTGGTCCAGCGTCTCTTTTCCAAACACCTGATACACGCGCTCGCTATATCCCGCTACCGGAGGCGCAACCAGCATGGCGTTCGTCATCGAGTGCAACTCAAAATGCTTCTCCGGATGCGCCAGCGCATAGTGCGTCACCAGCGAAGCAATGTGCGACAACTCCGTCGACTCCGCTTTCAAAAACTTCTTCCGCGCCGGAGTATTAAAGAAGAGATCCCGCACCGTAATCGACGTTCCCTCGGGCAGTCCCGCCTCTTCCACCCTCGCGATCTTGCCGCCGTTGATCTCAATCACAGTCCCGGCCTGCACATTTTCAGAAGCGGGGGATTTTTCAATCCTCGAAACCGCGCTTTCCAACCCAGCCGCACAAGTCTCCATCCGTAGCCGCGAGACCGACGCAATCGAAGGCAGCGCCTCCCCGCGAAATCCGAGCGTGGCCACGCTCAACAAATCTTCGGCATCTTTGATCTTCGATGTCGCATGCCGTTCGAACGCCAGCATGGCGTCATCCCGCACCATGCCGCATCCGTTGTCCGTAATCTGGATCAGCTTCTTCCCGCCCGCCTCCACGCTGATCTTGATCCGCGTCGCGCCCGCGTCCAGCGCGTTCTCCAGCAACTCCTTCACCACCGACGCAGGCCGCTCCACCACCTCGCCAGCGGCGATCTTGTTGGCAACCTGCTCGGAAAGTACGTGAATCCGCCCCATGACCCAGTTCTCAGTTTCTGATTCTTGACCTTTAGTTCTCGGTTTCAGCAGTTGTCGAGGATGTGGCAAGTTTCGCAGATGCCGCGCCGGAAGGCAAAACTACAGATGCACGGAAGACTGGAGCAATCCGTAACTGCTGATACTATTTATTCCTGTCAATTGATAACCGTCATCTGCTCTTGGAATAAAGGTCTTGGAATAAAGATGATTCGTTCCTTCAAAGGCATCATGCCTACCATCCCGGCGACCTGCTACGTCGACGACTCCGCCCAGATTATCGGCGACGTCGTCCTCGGCGAGCACGCCTCCGTCTGGATGAACGCCGTCGTCCGCGGCGATGTCTATGCCATCCGCATCGGCGCCCATTCCAACATTCAGGATTGCAGCGTCCTGCACGGCATGAAAAATACTTTTGGCGTCACCGTAGGCGAGTACGTCACCGTAGGCCATTCCGTAACGCTGCACGGTTGCGTAATCGAAGACCGCTGCCTGATCGGCATGGGATCAATTATCCTGAACGGGGCGAAGATCGGCGCCGGATCCATCATCGCCGCCGGCACCCTGATTCCCGAGCGCACCGTGGTCGAGCCCGGCTCCCTGTGGATGGGCTCCCCAGGAAAGTTCCGCCGCAAACTGGAAAAGGGCGAAGACGATATGATCATGCGCTACGCCACGAATTATTTGGGATACGCACAAGAGTATTTGCGGGAGCGGTGATTTGCGTCAGGATTATTTGTCATCCTGAGCGGAGCAAGCCGGAGAGCGTAGCGAACCGGTTCGCGCAGTCGAAGGATCCCTATAGCGCGATACGCCGCGCGAGTCTGTAGGGGTTTCTCACAGTATCTGCGCAGTCGCCGCAGAGGAACAGCACCAAGCTAAGAACTGAGAACTATCTAAATGATCAAAGCCGTCCGAGGAACCCGCGATCTGCTGCCGCCGGAAACGGCGCTGTGGAATTTCGTCGAGTCCGCCGTGCGCGATGTCTTCCGCACGTACAACTTCCAGGAGATTCGAACGCCAATTTTCGAAAGCACGGAACTGTTCGCCCGCGGCGTCGGCGAAGAAACCGACATCGTCTCGAAAGAAATGTTCACCTGGGAAGACCGCGGCCGCGCCGAGAGCGACAAAGGAAATTCTCTCACCTTGCGTCCCGAAAATACCGCCGGAGTAGTCCGCGCCTACATCGAACACAAACTCTGGGACCGAGGCCTGAACAAGCTCTACTACATCGGCCCACAGTTTCGCCGCGAGCGCCCGCAGAAGGGCCGCTACCGCCAGTTCTATCAGATCGGAGCGGAAGTCATCGGTCCCACGTCCGCCGGAAGCGAATCGCCAGCACGCGATGCCGAAGTATTGGAAATGCTGGCCACGCTCCTCGACCGCCTGGGCATCACCGGATGGACTCTAGAACTGAACTCCGTCGGCAGCCCCAGCGATCGAGTCGCTTTCAACGAGGCCCTGCGCAAGGCCTTGGAACCGGTAGTCGACAAAATGTGTGTCGATTGCCAGCGCCGCGCCGTCACCAATCCCCTGCGCGTTTTCGATTGCAAAGTCCCCGCCGACCAGCCCATCATCGAAAAGCTTCCGCGCATCAGCCAGTTTCTCGACGAAGACGGCCGTCTGCACTTCGAGTCGGTGCAGGAAATTTTGCGCGCAGTCGGTGTCGAGTTTCAAATAAATTCCCGCCTTGTCCGCGGCCTCGACTACTACACCCGCACGGCCTTCGAATTCACCCACGGAGCCCTCGGAGCGCAGAACGCAATCCTAGGCGGTGGCCGCTATGACGGCCTTTCCGAAGCCCTCGGCGGCCCGGCAGCTCCCGGCATCGGCTTCGCCATCGGCGAAGACCGTCTGGTCATGTCGCTGCAGGAATCGGCCTCAGCCGAAAGCGTAATGAAGAAACCAGACGTTTACATCGCTCCACTCGGCGCCGGTATGAACCCGGAAGCGGCACGCCTGGCGCGGGAACTGCGCCGCCACGACGTCGTCGTCGATTTAGGCGACGAAACCTTCCGCCTGAAGAAATCCTTCGAGGCCGCAACCAAGGCGGGAGCCAAATACATTCTGATCGTCGGCGAGAACGAAGTGAAAGCCGACGCCTTCGCACTGAAAAATCTGGCGAGCGGCGAACAGGTTTCCGTCCCGCGCGCGGATTTGCCGAAGAAAATCCAGGAGTAGCAGATGCAAAACTCGACCCACATGAGATTCGTATCAGGGTATGCCTTCAGGCATACCGCATTCGCAGTGTTTGACTGCGCCTTCAGGCGCTGGGTTTTGCTGATTCCTAAAGCGAGGACTTCCATGATACTCCGCAGCTTAACGTTCTCACTCTGCGTGCTGGCCACCAGCGTCGCCGTGCATGCTCAAACCACAACCCCGCTGGCCCAGACTCTCACCAGCAGCGAGAAAACTCTGATCGAGGCCAAGAAAAAAGACACCGCTGCATCCTTCAAGCCAATCCTGGCGGAAAATTTCTCGCTGGTAGGCGTAGACGGCACGCTGCACGAAAAGCAGGAAGCCATCGACGAGTTGGGCGATTCCGGTCTGCTCGAACTCACGCCCTACAACATCAAAGTCGTCGCCCTCGCCGACGATGCCGCCATCGTCACTTACGACGCCATCGTGCGCAAAGCCCCCGAAGAAGATCAGGGACCACCGCCACGCTATCAACATTTCAGCTCCGTCTGGGTCAAGCAAGGCGATCAATGGAAGCTGAAGTTCCATCAGGCCACCGCCGCCCACTGGGGAGACTGGTAATAGCACGGTTCAACCTTCGTGAACCTTAGTGTCCTTAGTGGTTAACGATTTTAAGAATCTAGACAGAACTCCGCTCCAGCCCTAAATGCACCCTCGCACCATTTATAATCTCTGATTCAACACAGGCACCTATCTTCACCGTAAGGACATACATTGCTGGATTTTCTAGGCGATTTACGCAGGACTCACATGTGCGGCGCTCTCCGCGCTTCCGACGCAGGCAAGAAAGCCGTACTCATGGGATGGGTGAACCGCCGCCGCGACCATGGCAATCTGCTTTTCATCGATCTCCGCGATCGCACCGGCATCACTCAGGTGGTCCTCAACGCCGAGCGCGATGCCGCCATCCACGAAAAAGCCGGAGCCCTCCGCAACGAGTACGTCATCGCCGTAACCGGCACAGTAAAGCTGCGCGATGCCAACACCGTAAATCCCAACATGCCCACCGGCGAAGTGGAACTGGTCGCCGAAGAACTGCGCATTTTGAATGAATCGAAGCTCCCGCCATTCCTGCCCAGCGACACCGCGCTCACCAACGAAGAAACACGACTGAAGTACCGCTACATCGACCTTCGCCGCGACGTGATGCAGTTCAACATCGAGACCCGCCACAAAGTTGCGAAAGCCATCCGCGACTATCTCTCCGCGCAGGGGTTTTTCGAAATCGAAACCCCGTTCATGACCCGCTCCACGCCCGAAGGCGCCCGCGATTACCTCGTCCCTAGCCGCGTGCAGCCCGGGACGTTCTACGCTCTGCCGCAATCGCCGCAGATGTTCAAACAGATTCTGATGATCTCCGGCTTCGACAGATATTTTCAGATCGTGCGCTGCTTCCGCGACGAAGACCTGCGCGCCGACCGCCAGCCGGAATTCACCCAGATCGATCTCGAAATGTCATACCCGCAGCCCGAGCGCGTCTGGGAAGTGGTGGAAGGATTTCTCGCCGCCGCATTCCGCGCCGCCGGATCCGAAATCAAAACGCCCTTCCCGCGCATGGATTACGACGAAGCCATCCGCCTCTACGGCATCGACAAGCCAGATCTGCGCCTGCCTGCCTTCACCGACGTTCGCGAATGCTTCACGCCGGAGAATCTGCAGGAACTGGCCATCAATCCCAATCTTCCAGTGATCGCAATCCGCACTCCCAAGGTCGGCGACCTCTCCCGCAAGGAGCGCGACGACATCAAGCCCATGTTCCACTCCAAAGGCGGCGCGAAGATCTTCGAAGACTTCAAACGCATCGCCAGCAAGTTTCCCGAGGCGGCCGCCGCGATCGAAAAAAAATGCGGAGCCCAGGAAAAAGACCTGATCGTTCTGGTCGCCGGCTCAGCACAGTCCGGCCCGCAAACCGCCCTGCCGGCGCACCGCAAAGTCACTCCACAGGAATTAGCGATCTATGCATCCGCGGGACTGTTGCGCCTTGCACTGGCTCAGAAGTATTCCGAGCGCCACGGTATTTTCAAAAAAACCGGCGACGCCGCCAACGATTTCCGTTTCCTCTGGGTCACAAATTTTCCCATGTTCGAATGGGACGAAACCGACAAGCGCTGGAACGCCGCCCACCATCCCTTCACCTCGCCGCACGAAGAAGATATGCCGAAACTCGAGTCCGGAGTCGAGTCGCTGACCGACCCGCAATCGCCGCTAAGCGCGGTCCGCGCTCTAGCTTATGACGTCGTCCTGAACGGCACAGAGCTTGGCTCGGGGTCAATCCGTATTCATCGCCAGGACATTCAAAGCAAAATTTTCCGCGCCCTGGGCATGACCGAAGAAGAAGCCCGCGCCCGCTTCGGATTCTTCCTCGAAGCCCTCGAATATGGAACGCCTCCGCATGGAGGGATCGCCCTCGGGCTCGACCGAATCGTCATGATCCTGGCCGGCGCCGAAAGCCTGCGGGAAGTCATTCCTTTCCCCAAAACCGCCCGCGCAGTGGATCTGATGGTCGACGCCCCTACTCCGGTCAGCGATTCACAGCTACGCGACCTGGGAATCGCGATAAGAACAAAGACTTAAGTATCGCCGCCATCTCGGCGGCATTGCCGTAGCCAACACATAGCTGCCAGTTTTTGAACGATCTTCAAATCGCCCATCTCCAACAGCAGTCCTCAAAACGTCCTCTCATTTCCCATTCCGGCACTCCTCCCAAAACAAACTCCCCCACATCACACTCTCTCCCACCCCTCCCGTGCTATACAGGACTAGGTTTCCCTAAATCCCGCAAAGCTTCCGGTAAAGCCTGCGAGAAAATCTTCCGAGCCTCATCCGTCAAAGGTGGGACTCCATGCCGCGCGCTCTATTTCTTCTTGCAATCTGCTCCTTATTACTAGCCTCGCAAGCTGTAGCTCAGGACGCCGCCACTGGCGCCATCCACGGCACCGTCCTCGACCCCACCGGAGCCCACATCGCCCAGGCTTCCATCGTCGCCGTGAACTCGGCGACGGGTGTGCGTTACTCGGCAACGTCGAACGCCGAAGGCCGCTTCGCGCTCGAACTGTTGCCCCCCGGCGACTACACCGCCCGCGCAGTGGCCGACAAAATGTCTCCGCAGGAAACTCCGCCGCTTCATGTTGACGTCGGCGGCGCCGCCGAACTCGAGTTCCATCTCACTATCGCCGGACCTCAGGAAAGCATCACGGTCTCCGACGCGCCGAAACTCGTCGATACCAACCCCAGCGCCGTCTCCACGCTCATCGACGAGCGCGCCATCGGCGATCTCCCGCTCAACGGCCGCCGCTTCTCCGACCTCATGCTGCTCTCGCCCGGCGTCACGCAGGATCCCCGCAGCCTCACCTCCGCCACCAACGGCGATCTCTCTTTCGGCGGCCTGCGCGGATTTCAAAACAGCTTTCTTGTCGATGGCGGGGACTTCAACAACGCCTTCTTCGCGCAAGCCCGCGGCCTCTATCGTGCACCTTATCAGTTTTCCAACGAAGTAGTGCAGGAGTTCCGCGTCTCGTCCAATTCTTATGGCGCCGAACTCGGCCGTGCTGGCGGAGCCGTCGTCAACGTGGTCACCAAGTCCGGCTCCAATCACTGGCACGGCTCCGGACTCTATTACATCCGCGACAGCTCCTTCGGCGCCACCGACGCATTCATGACCTTCAAGCCGCAAAGCCGCCAGCAGCAAGGCGGAGCCACTCTCGGCGGCCCGCTCAAGAAAAATAAAATCTTTTTCTTCGCAGGGTTCGATCAGCACTACTTCCACGTTCCTGACGTCGTCGAGTTCCTCAACGGCGCCATGCAAGTCACTCCGCAAGCCGGCACCGGACCCTACTCTCCCGGCGACTACGAAGCCAGCGACCAGGCACTGGTCTTCGCCGCCGCGGCGCAACTCACGTCGCTTGCCGGATCCTATCCCGCTGCGCAAATCGGCAACGCCTCTTACGCCAAGCTCGATATCAATCTCACCCCTCGCAACCAACTTGCCGTGCGCTTCAACTCGTCCCTCTATTGGGGATCGAACAACGTCTTCCTCGATCCCGCCAGCCCCGTCACCTACAATTCAATCTCCGACAACGGCGAGGAAACCGTCTCTACCGAAACCGGTTCGGCCTCGCTCACCTCAGGGATCACACCGCGCCTCATCAGTCATCTTCGCGCCCAGTTTTCCCGCGATCTCCGCCAGTCCTACACCAACACCACCGACACTCTCGTCCGAGTCCGCTACATTCTGGACGGCATCGGCCGCTCCAACCTGCTTCCTCGCGCCACTCGCGAACACCGCGCCCAGCTTGCCGAAACTCTCAGCTTCGATACTTCCCGCCATTCCTTCAAATTCGGCGGCGACGCCCTCATCACCTGGATTTACGATTTCTTTCCCAGCCAGCAAAATGGTGAATATCTTTTCTACGAAATCAAAGTAAATCCCTTCACCTTCGCCCCACAGGAGGCTGGACTTCCCCTGACGCCTCTCCGCGCCTACGCCCACGCGGTTCCGCACTACTACCTGCAGAACTTCGGCCCAGCCACCTCGAATCCCAACAGCAACGACTACGCCGCCTTTGCCCAGGACACGATCCGCGTCACCAACCATCTAGCCGTCAATCTCGGCGTTCGCTGGGATCTCCAAACCTTCACCACTGCTGGATTACTCTCCAACCCGCTATTCCCGCCCTCCGGCAAAGTTCCGTTCAATCCTCACAACTTCGGCCCGCGCGCCGGACTCGCCTATTCCATCGGCAAGACTCGCCCCCTCGTAATCCGCGGCGGCTATGGAATGTTTTACGTTCGCATTCCTCAGATCTATAACTCCGCCATCGCCACCGACAACGGCATCACCGACTCCCAAATCTTTCTCAACAACGGTAACTATTACGACCACGAGGTCTTTCCCACGTATCCCAACCCGCTGGCAAGTTGCGCCGTAACTTCGGCTCTATGCAATCTTCCCAGCGGATTCACCCAGGGCGTCACCCACAACGTTTCCGCCTTCGCGCCCAACTTCGTCACTCCGCGCGTGCAGCAAACCAGTCTCACCCTCGAGCGCGAAGTCGCCAACCACACCACCGTCGCCGTCTCCTACCTCTACGTCCACGGCGAACATCTCATTCGGGCGCTGGACGTCAACCTTCCGCAACCGGTCGCCCTCACCTATCCCCTATTCGATTCCACCGGCTCCATTTTTCAGAACGGTTACTACACCGTCGATTCCTTCGCCACCTGGCAATACACCAGTTCGTTGACCTGCCCTTTCCCTCCCTGCATCAACCCTCTTGGACGTCCCATCGCCCAACTCGGCGCCATCAACGTCTTCCAAAGCGCCGCATCGAGCGTTTACAACGGTGCAACTCTCTCCATCAACCGGCGGGTGTCTCGCGGCACCTATCTCCGCCTCTCCTACACCTACGCTCACGCCATCGACGATGGCCAGGACGCCCTCATCGCCGGCTCGCCTGCCACCGTGCAGAACTCTTATGCGCCCAATGCCGAGCGCGGTGCGAGCGTCACCGACCAGCGCCATCGCATTGTCGTCGCGTTCTCAGCCGAACCCCGTCCCTTCCACCGCGGACACGAACTCCTCGGACACATTTTCAACGACTGGAAAATCTCCAGCCTCGTCACCGCCGGCAGCGGACGCCCTATCAACGCCACCGTATCCGGCGACCCCAACCAGGACGGCAACGGCCTCAACGACCGTCTCCCAGGCTATCGCCGCAACGGATTCACCGGACCCGACTACGCCTCTACCGACCTCCGCTTAGTCCGCAAGCTCCATATCATCCACGGCTACCGCCTCGATTTCACCGCCGACTCCTTCAACCTCTTTAACCACGCCAACCAGCGCGTCACCATCACTTCGAGCGGCCTCACCACCGAAGCCACCACCTTCACGCCCTCCAGCACCTACGTCAACGGAGTTCCCTACCCCGCCTACTACCAGAAGCCGCAGAGTTTCCTCAAGCCCAACGCCGCCTTCGCCCCCCGGCAGATCCAGCTGGGAGTAAAAATGGTTTTCTAGTTTGAGGTGGCACGAAAAAGGGTGCCCCATGTTTCGCGCACTCTGTGAAACGTGGAACCACGGTCTCGTCCCTCTGGGGATCCTTCGTTGCATTCGACAGCGGGCTTGCAAGTCGCCATTTGTGATGCTAAAATGTATCACATGAAACAAGCCTCGGTCCGTGACCTGCGCTACGCCTTCAAGAAGATCGAGCGACTCCTTCACCAGGGCGAAGAGATTCAAATCACCAAGCGACGCCGTGTTATCGCCCGTTTAGTCCCAGAAAGCCACGAAGGCGCAAAAGAGACCCCGGATTTCATGGCTCGATTGCGCGACATTTACGGCGACAAGGTCCTCGCCGTCACGGGTGCAGATCTGATCTCCTCTGACCGGGACCGCAATTGAAGGTATACGCCGACCCGAGCTTCATGGTGTCGCTCTACAGCCCTGACGCCAACTCGACCGCCGCCGCCCGCACCATGCGAACTTCTCTCGCAGATCGCTTCCTGACCACATTCGGAGAACTAGAAGTCATCAACGCCATGGGATTGCGAGTTTTCCGCAAAGAAGTTTCGCTGGCGCAGGCCCAAGCTTCATTGCTCGAGTTTGAGAAAGATCTGCGCGATGGCGTTTTCCAACTCCGGGAATTGTCCGATTCCATCCTTGTTCGATCTCGTCAACTCTCCCGGCAAACAACTGCCAAACTAGGCACCCGCACCGCCGACCTGTTGCACGTCGCAGCCGCCCTCGAACTCGACGCGGAGTACCTCTTCACCTTCGACCTCCATCAAAGAAAACTCGCCCAGTCGCTCCATCTCAAACTGAACTGAACCATGCGCGCTCACCTTCGCCCGCCAGAGTCCAGACAGGTTCAGCTACAGCTCAATCTGTGTGCTTCCATGAAAATCCGTGGCACTCGTCTCCGCAAACTTTTTCACCCTTCCTACTTGACTTCCAGTCAATTCCTTGTAATAACTACTGGGTCCTTCCGGACGGGTTTGGGGGTGTGTTTGTTTGGCGGAAATTCGACTGCAAGAGGGTGAATCCCTGGAGAATGCCCTGCGCCGTTTCAAGCGCAAGGTCCAACAGGAAGACATCATCAAAGAGGTCAAGCGCCATTCTTTTTACCTGAAACCCGGTGAAAAAAAACGCGTGAAGGCCGCCCTGGCTCGCAAGCGGGCTCGCAAGAAAGTTCGCAAAGAGCAGGACTAAAGGACTTAAGGAGTTGGGATTACGACCGTAAGGGTCGCCCCCTTCCCGGGGCGGCCCTGCTCCATCTGGCCCCCACCAGATTGAGTTGTAGATGGGATCATTCAACATCACTATCAGTATTCATTCGGCATTTAAGCAGGAAAAGCTGTATCCACACCGTTGTTCCACAAGTGTGGCGGGCCGAGTCCAGGGGCAGTTCGAGGGGGATGTACACAACCTGTGTTTGCACCGTGCCACCGCCTTCCCCGCGTGTGACGCGCGCAGCACGGGCCTAAGGGAGCCATCCTCAATGGAATTTCAGGATAAGGTACTGACCTGCATCGACTGCGGCGCCGAGTTTGTCTTCACCGCCGGGGAGCAACTGTTTTTCCACGACAAACAATTCAGGAACGAACCCAAGCGTTGTAAAACCTGCAAGTCCAAACGCGTGTCATTGCTCAACGCCCCACCCGCGCGGGGCAACCTGCACCAGTTCACGCGCGTCGAAACCCACGCCATCTGCTCGCAATGCGGGAAGGAGACTACCGTCCCCTTTCGGCCAACGCAGGGGCGTCCCATCTTCTGCCGCGAATGCTTCACGCAGAAGAGAAGCGTAGCCACCGCCTGACCCTTCATCTTCCCCCAGATGACGGCGCACAATTTGCTTCCATCCAAGGCGTAGCCGGAGTGTGCCCGCAGAAATCGGCCACTTGCGCTACCATAATTCCGTGGCCACCTTCCACGTGGAAAACTTCGGATGCCGCGCCACGCAAGCCGACGGCGCCGCCCTCGAACGCCAGTTCGAATCTCGCGGCCTGGCCCGAGCTTCATCCGCGCAAGCCGATCTCGTTATATTGAATACCTGTACAGTCACCAATTCCGCCGATCAGGATGCGCGCGCCGCCATCCGCCGCGTGCAGCGCCAGAATCCGCTGGCCAAAATTATCGTCACCGGATGCTATGCCCAGCGCGTCCCCGAAGAAGTTGCTGGACTTCCTGGCGTGAGCGCTGTCGTCGGCAATTCGCACAAACACCAACTGGCGAGAATCGCCCTCGATGAGATCGCTTTTGACTTCGGCACGTTTGTTCCTCTTGCGGCACTAGCCCCACCGGGCGAACGGCGAGCGACAAACGACCAACGACCGCTCTATGTCTCCGACATCTTCGCGCACACCGAACTGCTCGCCGCCCCAGTCTTCGAATCTTCAGGCCCCGCATACGAAAACGACCGCACCCGTCCCAACCTCAAGGTTCAGGACGGCTGCGACAACCGCTGCTCCTTCTGCATCATTCCCAGCGTCCGCGGCCAGAGCCGGTCGCTGCCCTTACCGGAAATAATTCGCCAAGTGAATACGCTGGTAGCCGCAGGCTACCGCGAAGTGGTGATCAGCGGCATCAACCTGGGGCGCTGGGGACGCGATTTGGCGTGGGGCGGGCGCTCTCGCCCGCCAAAAGCGGGCGAGCAGAACGGCTTGCAATTCGAGGATCTTATCCGCGCAATTCTCGCCGAGACCCAACTCGAGAAACTCCGCATCTCCAGCGTCGAACCAATGGACTGGACCAACGATCTCATCGCTTTGGTGGCCTCATCCTCTCGCATCGCCAAGCACGCCCATGTCCCGCTGCAGTCCGGCAGTGACGCTGTCTTGCGCCGCATGCATCGCAAATATCGTCCCTGGCACTATCGCGAGAAAATTGAAAAGATCCACGCCGCCATGCCCACGGCCGCCATCGGCGCCGACGTCATGACCGGATTCCCCGGCGAGACCGACGCCGATTTCGAGTCCACCCGCCGCCTGATCGAAGACCTGCCCTTCACCTACCTTCACGTCTTCACCTATTCCGCGCGCCCCGGAACCCCAGCCGCCGCCATGCCCAAGCAAGTTCCAGTCCAAGTCGCTCGCGAGCGCAACAAAATCCTGCGCGACCTGGCCACCGAGAAAAAGCAAGCCTTCATGGAATCCTTCGTGGGAAAGTCGCTGGACGCCATCACCCTCAGCGCAGTACAGAACACTCCTGACGGAGAGTTCACCGAAACCCTCACCGACAACTATCAGAAGCTATATTTGAAGGGAAGTCACGAGCCGAACCGATGGATCAGCGCAAACATCGAGTTAGCAGAAGACGGAGCGTTCGTAGGCAAGTGCGTTTCGCCTATGTGATCACCCGTCGGGCACTGGATAGTAATTCAACTCCGGCATCGGGAAGTCTTTGCGATTGTCTGTGGCCAGCGGACAGCCTTGTTGCAGAGCGACGGCGGCGATCATAGTGTTGGCCAAGGTCAGAGTACGGCCCCTTCTACCCCAATCGCTTTTAAGCTTCCCAGCCATCTCCGCAACGCTGGCGGTAATTTCGTGACAGTGAAGCGCCAGCAAGAAGGACTTGGTTTGCGCCTCCTCTGCGGGCCGCATGCCTGCATAGACTTCCGCCAGATTCAGAGCGCTCGTGGTCAGCGTGTGTCCGGAGCGGACGAGTTGTGCGAGCCACTGCCGTCGTCCCCGCCGCAAACGCAAGGCATCGATCAACAGGGAAGTGTCCAGCAGGAGCTGCATTTGGGAATTTTACCGGCTCAGTATTATTTGGATCGTCGAGATTTAGTTTGGCGGCCTTTGCTTGAACGTCCGCCCTCCTCGCTCTGTCTCCGCAATCGCTGAACCCAGGTCCCTGCTCCATGTGCCAGTTCAGGATGGCCCTCGGCCGTCCACGCCGGATCTTCGCTCTCCAGAAAGCGCAACAATTTTCGTCTCTGCACTTCCTCGCGGGCGGTCTGCAACAGAAATGCGGTGCGTCCCCGCGGCCCCACCAGAGAATCGATCTCCTGCAATAAATCGCCTGGGATCAAGATGTGTGCTCGCTGTGTGCCTGCCATATGTGTAATGATAGTGTGTCACAGAACTAGCGGGAAATCAAGGCTTCTCGAAGCTGCTTGCAGGGAATGCTGCCACAACCTTTCGGCGGTCGCCGGCAATCGAAGGCGAGACTTGGACTAACGAGCGTCCGAGGGTCCACCGCCCTCAAATCTCCTCAGGCTCCTCTGGATCAGGCTCCCGCACCGGCGCATCGGGATTCTCCATCGGTGAAGGTGGCTCCTTAATGGGCGGCGGCATCGGCTCCGCAGGTTTGCGCAAGTAGAGAAGCGACACTTCGTATTCCGTAATGGTCGTCATGTATCTCAGATGCGAATAGCGCCTCCGGGGAAGCCGTAGCGCCCACGTGCATCCCAGGTCAACTCCATCGCTTTCGAATCGCCCGTGAACCTGGCCGCGTTGGTATCATGTGGGGGCGTTGAAAGGCACCGATGAACCACTCTTCTGACTCTCGATTTTCTTCTCGCATATTTGCTCTCATCACCTGCGCCGCATGCGCTTTGGCGACGCCGGCCCCAACTGCAACCGCCCAATCGCGAATTTCCCTGGAATCTGTTACCCAGGTCCAGCCACTGCCCAACGGTATTCAGGTTCAAGCCGGCTCCGCGCAACTCCTCATTACTGCCCTCCGCTCCGACATAGTACGCGTCCGTATCTTCCCGGGCTCGACCCTCCCCGAAGACGCCTCCTGGGCCGTACTGCCCGCATCGCGCACCAAAACAGTCGAAGTACAAGCCACGCAGGACGCCACCTCCGTCGGCTTCCGCACCGCCGCGCTCGATGTCCGCATCGAACGTAATCCGCTCCGTCTTGTGGTTCGCGATATCGAGGGCAACCTCATCTCCGCCGACGCTCCCGGCCAGCCCACGGAATTCAGTCTTGGCGGCTTCTCCGTCCATCATGAAATGTCCAGTGACGAACACTTCTTCGGACTCGGCGACAAAGCCGGATCGTTTGACCGCCGACAACAGGCCTACTCCCTCTGGAACACGGACGTCGCTCCCCAGGAATCGACTGACCCGCTCTATAAAAGCATTCCGTTCTTCCTCGGCATCCGCGGCGGCCGCAGCTATGGCCTGTTCCTCGACAATACCTGGCGGACATGGTTTGACTTTGGCAAGCAGGCGCGTGACGCCTATTCCTTCGGCGCCGAGGGTGGCCCGCTCGATTACTACCTGATCTATGGCCCGACGCCGAAACAAGTGGTTGAAGGCTATGCTTACCTCACCGGCATGCCGCCACTTCCGCCGCTATGGGCGCTCGGTTTCCAGCAGTCGCGCTACAGTTACACGCCTGAATCCCAGCTTCGTGAGATTGCCAACCGCCTCCGCGCCGATAAAATTCCCTCCGACGTCGTCTACCTAGATATCGATTACCAGGACCGCAACCGCCCTTTCACCGTCAATCCGGTAACCTTCCCTAACTTTCCCGGCCTCGTCGCCGATCTCCGCAAGCAGCACTTCCACCTGGTCCTCATCACCGACCTGCACATCGCCCACGTCGCCAACGAGAACTACATGCCTTACGACACTGGCCACGCCGGAGACCACTTCGTTAAGAATCATGACGGCAGCGAGTTTGTCGGCGTCGTGTGGCCGGGCCCCGCGGTTTTCCCCGACTTCACCCGCTCCCAGACTCGCGAGTGGTGGGGCGGCCTCTACAAACAATTCGTGCAGGACGGCGTGTCCGGTTTCTGGAACGATATGAACGAGCCAGCCGTCTTCAGCGGTCCCGGCAAAACCATGCCTCTCGACGCTGTCCATCGCATCGAAGAGCCCGGCTTCGCAACCCGCACCGCCACTCACGCCGAGATCCACAACATCGTCGGACTGGAAAATCAGCGCGCGACTTATGAAGGGCTGCTCAAGCTTCGTCCCGATGAGCGTCCTTTCGTTCTCACGCGCGCCACCTATGCCGGAGGCCAGCGCTACGGCTTCACCTGGACCGGCGACAACTCCTCCACCTGGAATCACCTTCGCCTCGGAACGCAGATGCTCCTCAACCTCGGTCTCAGCGGCGTCGCTTTCGTAGGCGACGACATCGGCGGATTCAACGGCTCGCCACCTCCCGACCTCCTCACGCGCTGGATCGAGATTGGCGCGTTCAATCCACTCTTCCGCGATCACACCACCAAAGGCTCGCTCCCTCAAGAAGTCTGGGTGCATGGCGCGGAGCAAGAAGCCATCCGCCGCCGCTACATTGAAACGCGCTACCGCCTTCTGCCGTACATCTACACGCTGGCCGAAGAAGCGTCCCGCACCGGATTGCCTTTGGTCCGCCCAGTCTTTCTTGAGTTCCCTGAACTATTGGCTCCATCGGCCCCAGGCTTCGAACACGTGGACACCGAATTCCTGCTCGGCCCCGACTTCCTGGTTGCGCCTGCGCCGTTCGCTGAAATGGTAGAAGACTACGACGTCTCCTACCCGCCCGGTGACTGGTACGATTTCTGGACCGGCAAAAAAATGACACGTCCACCTGCCGCGCCCAGCATCGTTGACATCTCGAACGCCGCGGCCAAGGGACAATCTGAAGCCAACCGTCCAAAGCCCGCAAGAATCCATCCAGTCCTCGACACTTTGCCCGTCTACGTTCGCGGCGGCAGCATCGTTCCTTTACACCCACTGGTTCAGAGTACCGACCAGACTCCCGCTGGCCCGCTCGAACTGCGCGTCTATCCCGGCGAGTCCTGCAATGGCTCGCTCTACATGGACGACGGCCATACCTTCCGCTACCAGCAAGGCGAGTTCCTGCGCCAGGCATTTTCCTGCCGATCAGAGGGAAATTCTGAAGTTGTCGAGTTCGGCGAACGCCAGGGAACCTACGCGGCCTGGTGGAAGACCGTCGAAGTGGTGATCTATGGTTGGCCGTCAGCCGCGGCTCAAGCCAAACTCTCCACCAGCGAGAAACCGTTGAAGACGAACTATGACGCTTCGTCCCACGCGCTTCACGTCACAATTCCAGACGTGCCTGCGAAATCTGAACTCCGCGTCGAAGGAGGATCCACCCGTTAAACGCCGGGAAATTTTCTCCAACATGTCACGCCGGGAGCCGCATCTAACGCCTGATCCCGGACCAGCCTCAGTTCGGTCCAGGCTCTGGACTCGGCGAAGACGAACAGTGTCAGCGGATCGGCGAGGATATGAGGCAGGGAAGTTCAGATTTTTACTGTTTCTCTGAACGGAGCCAACAATCTATATACGCCGATCCTTGAGTCCACTTCCGCAGTGTTGATTACATACCTACGTGCCTGCTGCCAGAAGTCGTCTCCGATGGTGAAAGTCCCACTGCCGCCCGGGGCGCGCCTTTCCCGTCAACCCCTGGCACCCCAAGGTGCATCTGAAATCAGAGCGATTTTCGCGGACGGGGCGCCACTCCCGTGACCTGTGTTGCCTCGCGAAGGCACGCTATATAAGGACTATGCGGTTTCACTCCAAAGGCGCCCTGTTCTCGCTTCTGCTTTGCATGTCCGTCTCTGCGTTGGCCCAGCAAAGAGCGGCAAGGCCGAGCGACGCTTACTCAGTAAATCGCGTAGCTTCCGAAGTACAGCACAAGCCAAGGCTCGTCAGTTTGGACGAAGGTCTGGCTATCCTGAGTGCCGCCCTGGATTCCCGCCACCACGCCGCCTTCTCCTCCGATTGCTCCCACTTTGTTCATGGACTCTACGAGCGCGCGGGTTTCCCTTATGCGTATGCTCCCTCTTCGGATCTGTACGCCGGCATCGACGAATTTCGCCGCGTGACAAATCCGCAGCCGGGCGACCTGTCCGTTTGGCGCGGACATGCCGGGATCGTGATAAATCCCGGTCAGCACTCCTTTTTCAGTCTGCTGCGCTCGGGCCCCGGAATCGCTTCCTACGATTCGTCCTACTGGAAGCGTAAGGGGCGCCCCCGTTTCTACCGTTATGTAAAGGCAGTTCCAGGTAGATCTCTCTCGAGTTCTCTACAGACTGCGAGCCTTCGTCCTACAAGTCCAGACCTCACCGAATCCGATGGAGAAGCCCCTGAGGAGGCTCCAGAAGTATCGAAAAATATTTCAATCGAAACCGCATCGTTCAACACACGCGCCGCCAAGCCAGTAGTGAGCACGCCCCCGAAGGCCGCGATAGTCAATTCCGTTCACCCCAAGCCTGAGCAGGTTGCAACAGCTTTTCTTCAATCTTGCATCGACTCGGAGCCTAGCCTCCGCGGGCGCGACCTCCTCAATTCGACTCAACCCGTGATTGTCTTCGACCATTTCACAGTAAAGAAGGTGCACATCGCAGGCAGCCAGGACTGGGTCGATGTCCAGATTGATGAACTGGTTTCTCTCACCCGCGGCAAGGGAGATTTTCACCAGCGCTCCGAGCGCCAGCGCTGGCCCCTCACTCGTCGCGACAAAACCACTTGGGAGCTAACACCTCCCCGGGAGGCGGTCTACCTTCCCCAACACATCGCCGTCCGCCTCCTCGCCCAACAACTCGCGCAATTCACTGAAGACCGTCCCGCCCCCGCCACCAGGGCCACGGAGAATGCTGAACTAGCGCGACTTCTGGACGAACTCCTGCAAAAATAACCGCCCACAGCGTTCATCCCCTCCATTCTGTCATCCTGAGCGGAGCGAAGGATCCCTATAGCCACAAAACTCTGTGCGGTGAGGCGCCGGCAGTCATACGAAACACCTCTCGCCTCTCAGTTTTCTACCGGACTGTGAGTGGCGCAACGCTTCAGCCCTGCGATCGGCACCGTTAACCATGAACTGGCCTTCAACCTCCGCATAAATCACGCACGAACCCATGTTATAATCCCTTATTCCCAGTCGCTTAGAGCGCGGAGGACCGTATCGACAAACGTTTTATCCGAACCAATGACCGCATCCGTGCCCGCGAAATTCGCGTGATCGGAGACGAAGGCGAACAAATCGGCGTGATGCCTCCCTTCGAGGCGCTCAAATTGGCCCGCAGCAAGAATCTGGATCTGGTCGAGATTTCACCCACCGCTCAGCCTCCCGTCTGCCGCATCATGGATTACGGGAAATATTTGTACCAGCAGGAAAAAAAAGAGCGCGAAGCGAAGAAGCACCAGAAGACGATCACGGTTAAAGAAGTCAAGTTCCGCATCAATGTGGACGACCACGATTACGAAACAAAAAAAAATCACGTGCTGCGCTTTCTGGATGGAGGAGACAAGGTAAAAGCAACCATTTTCTTCCGCGGCCGCGAAATGACCCGCACCGGTTTAGGGCGAACCATACTGGAGCGCCTGATTAAAGACGTGGAACCGCAGAGTATCGTGGAGTTCCGGCCCCGGCAGGAAGGCAACACGTTACACGCAATCCTGGCCCCGAAGAAATCTGCGGCGGAACGCGAAAAGGAAAAAGAGAAAGAAGCCAAAGCTAAAGCCAAAGCCGAACGCCAGGAAAAGATGTTGCAGGAAAAAATGGCTCAGGCCAAGCTGGAACCGGGAAAGCTCGTCCCTGGTTCAGAGAAAGAGAAGAAAGACGAGCAGCCGGCAGCCGCAGTGGCCGCAAGCGCGGAAGCTCCAAATTCTGGTTCGCAGGCTTAGAATTTCGCCGAGGACGGGCGCGATTCGCGCCCACGATCCCAGAGAATTGAACATGAATATAACAACTGACGGCCGGTAACTGGCGGCCGCCAGCTGATTCCGAGGAACTATGCCGAAATTGAAAACGCACAAGGGCGCTTCCAAGCGCTTCAAGAAGACCGGGACGGGCAAGGTGAAACGCGGACATTCACACCTGCGCCACATCCTCACCTCGAAAGACAAGAAACGCAAACGCAAGCTGGGCAAAGGCACCCTGGTAAGCCCCGGCGATCTCCGCAAAGTAAAGCGAATGATTCCGTACCAGTAAGTCAGTGGCCAGTGGTCAGTGATTAGTGGTCAGAAAGTCGCATGGTATTCTGACCACTAGCCACTGATCACTGACCACTGCTTCAGGCGCGTGAAGAGGCCAGAGATAGTCACAAGGTGAATCATCCTTACCTCCAGCCGCCAGTAAAGAGAAAGCAAAAAGGAGAAAACCATGCCACGTGTAAAACGCGGAACCAAACGCCGCGCCAAGCGCAAGAAAATATTAGACCGCGCCAGCGGTTATTTCCTCACCAAATCAAAACTCTACCGTTCGGCGAAAGAGGCCGTCGAACGCGGCCTCAAATTTGCCTACAGCGGACGCAAGCAGCGCAAGCGTCAGTATCGCTCGCTCTGGATCGTGCGCATCGGCGCAGCCGCTAAACTGAACGGACTGAGCTACAACCAGTTCATCCACGGCTTGAAAAAAGCCGGAGTGGAACTGGACCGCAAGATTCTGGCGGACCTGGCAGTGAAGGACGCGCCTGCATTTAAGAGCCTGGTCGAACAGGCCAAGGGCGCGCTGGCCTAAACGGCTTACAGCTCTCAGTATTCAGCTGTCACAAGAAGTCATTGTCATTCCGAGCCGCTCGCAGCCGCGCAAAGCGCGGAGAGAGCGAGCGAGGAATCCGCTGTTTGCTCGTGGCGAGAGAACAGCAGATTCCTCACCGCTGACGCGGTTCGGATGACAAGTTCCTCCAAGAGAATGTCCTACACCGTTCTCAAATTGACGGATTATTCGGCGACGGCGCTGGAAAAGGCGGCTGCCGATTGCATTCGTGCCTGCGCGGAGGAAGCCTCGGCAGTTAGCAACGATGCCGAACTGAGGGCATTTCGCGATCGCTGGGTTGCTCGCAAGAGCGGCATCCTGACGCAGATTAACGATTTGTGGCTGAAGGGTGCTCCCAAGAACGCGAAGCGCGAAGCGGGAATCCGAGTTAACGAACTGAAGAGCCGGATTCAGGAACTGGTGGAAGGAGCGAAGGTTGGCGAAACCCACGCTTCGTCGGCCGCTGCCGAGCGCGTCGACATCTCCCTTCCCGGCGTCCGCCGCCCGATCGGTGCCGAGCATCCCGTCATCAAGACCATGCACGAAATCGTCGCCGTCTTCCAAAAACTGGGCTACTCCGTGGCCGAGGGCCCTGTAGTCGAAACCGATTATTACAACTTCGAATCCCTGAATTTTCCACCGAATCATCCCGCGCGCGACACGCAGGATACTTTGTTCATTGCCGGCCAGCAGGCGAAGCCGCAGCGCGAGCGTCTCTTGCTCCGCACCCATACTTCACCAGTGCAGATTCGCACGATGGAAAAGATGCGTCCGCCGCTCCGAATCGTGATTCCCGGCACGGTCCATCGCAACGATCCTCCCGATGCCAGCCACTCCCCAATGTTCCATCAGGTCGAGGGCCTCGCGGTCGACACCAACATCACCTTCGGCGATTTGAAGGGCACGCTCGATCACGCCATGAAAGAATTTTTCGGCTCAAGCGTGAAGACGAGTTTCCGTCCATCGTTCTTTCCCTTCACTGAGCCCAGCGCGGAGATGTACGTTTCCTGCTTCATCTGCGGCGGCAGCGGCAAGCGGGGGACGGACGCGTGCCGCCCATGCAAGCAAACCGGATGGATCGAAATTCTAGGCTGTGGCATGGTCGATCCCAACGTCTTCGAATTCGTGAAGCACAACGGCTACGACCCGAAGAAAGTTTCGGGATTCGCCTTCGGCATGGGCGCGGACAGAATCGCGCTGCTGAAGTATGGGGTGGATGATTTGCAATTGTTTTTTCAGGGCGATGTCAGGTTTTTGCAGCAGTTTGGATGAAAGCTCATGACCTTGACGGAACTTGAAAATACGCTGCCGAACGGCTTCCACGATTGTGCCCTAAAGGCACTGGCAATCGATTACGAGCGCGGAACGGTTCGCTTGGCCATGTCGATTTCTGTGGGTGACCCTGACGGCCCGCGCGAACAGCGGGACGATTGTCGCAGCGCGCAGATTGAGCTGTCTGGACTTGTCTTCTTTGTGATAGATCCTCCAGATGCGGGATATGATTTCAAGCCCTCTGGTGAAGTCTGGATCACGGATGGCTACGAAACCCGATCCATTCCAGAATTCACGAAGGCAATCGACAAGAAACTGCTGCACGCAGTTCCGCAAGAAGCTTTCCTCCACAGTTTCTTTGTAAATGATTGGAATTCATACATACATGTCGCTGCGACGGATTGCTCCGTGAAGTGGGTGGGATCTGCCGAGCACTACCGAGGGCGGCGACAGCATTACTATCCAGGCGAGATCATCGACTCATAAATGAAACTCTCTCCACATTGGATTCGCGACTTCGTTGATCTCTCCGTCGATGACCGGCGGCTGGCCGAGGATCTGACCGCCATCGGCATTGCCGTCGAAGGGATCAGCGGCTCGGGTCCCGACACCGTTTTCGAGATGGAGATCGGGACGAATCGTCCGGACGCCATGAATCATTATGGAGTCGCGCGGGAGGCGGCGGCCATTTATGATCTGCCGCTCAAGGCGATCGAACCGAAGCTATCCTCAGCGGCTGAAGCCTCATCCTCTCCAGCCCCTCACGGCACGACTGAAGTCGTGCCCTTCCCGATCACGGTCGAAGAGCCGCAACTCTGCCCTCGCTTCTCTGCCCGTGTCATCCGCGGTACGCACATCAAATCGTCTCCAGAAAAAATCGCCCATCGCTTGCAGTTGCTCGATCAACGGCCCATTAGCAACGCCGTCGACGCCACCAACTATGTTCTGTGGGAAATAGGCAAGCCAACGCACGTCTTCGACATGGACCTGCTCGAAGGCGGCAAGCTGATCATCCGCAAAGCCAGGAATGGCGAGAAGTTGAAAACGCTGGACGGCGTTGAGCGCACGCTTACCTCCGAGGACCTGGTGGTTGCCGACGGGAAAAAGCCTGTCGGACTCGCCGGGGTTATGGGTGGATACGACACCATGATCACCGACAGAACGGAGAATATTTTGATTGAGTCGGCTTGGTGGGATCCCGGAATCGTTCGGAAGATGTCTCGCCGGCATGGGTTGCACACCGACGCTTCGCACCGCTTCGAGCGGGGCGCCGATTTCGAGTCCACAGTTCTTTCGTGCGACTTGGTGGCGGCTCTGATCCAGCAATCGGGCGGCGGGGACCTGGTCGGCGATGCCATCGACGTAGTATCGACAAAAATTGATCTGGCTCCTGTTGTTCTGCGGCTCGCCGAAGTGCAGCGCATCCTGGGCGGTAATCTCACCACCAATGAGATTTTCCGTATCCTGAAGAAACTCGGGTTCACGCTCATCCCCGAAGGACAGGCCGATGCGCAGTTCCGCGTACAAATTCCAAGCTGGCGCCTGGACGTGGAGCGCGAAATCGATGTGATCGAAGAAATCGCGCGCCTGCACGGCTACGACAAGTTCGAAAATACTCTGCCTGCCTACAGCGGCGCCGTGGTCGACCTTCCGCAGGCGGCCATAGACGCCACTTTGCGCCAGCGCGCTTTGGCGCTGGGATACAACGAGGTAGTCTCCCTCACCTTCATTTCTCACGCCGACGCGGAGAGGTTTTCCTCCGCCAAAGTTCTCGAACTGGAGAATCCTCTCAGCGAAGAAGCATCGGTGATGCGAACCTCGCTCGCTCCCGGCATGCTCGACATGCTGGCATGGAATCTGAATCGTGATTCCGAAAACGTCCGCCTTTTTGAGATGGGCCATGTCTACGAAATGGCAACCAGTGAGCGCATTGAGCCGGCCCGCGCCTGCCTCGGCGCGACACTGGCGGCAGTAAAAGCGTCGTTGCCCATCGCTGGTGTGCTCGATGTCAGCAAAGACGAGCATGCTTCGCTCTGGGAAGCATTCCGCGGCTTCAAAGGCGACGTGGAGAATTTACTGGCCGCATTTGGGTCTGGCGACGTGACTTTCGACCGGGAGACGGCGGAGTATTTCCATCCCGGACGCTCGGCGCGCGCGCTGATGGATGGCGCGCTGGTGGCCCAGTTCGGGCAGATTGCGGAAAGCGTGAAGGCGGAACGGAAGTTGCGGCAAGACGTTTTTCTTGCCGAGATTGATCTGGAGCGGCTGCATCAGCTGGGCTTGCGAGCCGTGAAGTTCACGACCCTGGGAAAGTATCCGGCAGTCGAGCGGGATTTCTCATTCGTCTTTAGCGATGAGGTCGAGTTCGAAGCCATGCGCCGCGCGGTGACGAGCCTGGGCATTTCCGAGCTCCGTGAATTCAAGCCGGTCGAGATTTTTCGTGGCGGCTCGATTGAGCCGGGACACTATTCGATTCTCCTGCGGGCGAAGATGCAATCCGCCGAGGAAACCTTGCGCGACGATGTCCAGATTATTTTTTGGTCCGAGAAGATTGTCGGAGCCTTGAAGGAGTTGGGCGGACTGCAGCGCGCATAGGGCGGTAGTGGACGCCCCGCGGCGTCCATGGCGGTACGGAGGGATCCTTCGACTCCGCTCAGGATGACAAATCATGATTGACCGCTTGTGCTAATCTGCCACCTATGGCGGACGTAATTCCTTCTGTATCCACTCTCACTAAGCATTTTCTCAGCGACAAAGTTTCGCAATTCACCGAATCCGTGATCCGCGAGATGACCCGCCAGGCGATGCTTTATGGCGCCGTGAATCTGGCGCAGGGCTTTCCGGATTTTGCAGCGCCGGCGGAGATCAAGCAGGCGGCACGCACGGCCATCGATAGCGACGTCAATCAGTATGCAATCACCTGGGGGGCGAAGAATCTCCGAAACGCGATTGCGCGGCAGATGGGCGTCTGGCAAGGGATTCAGGTTGACCCGGAAAAAGAGATCACAGTCTGCTGCGGATCGACGGAAGCGATGATTTCGACTCTGCTGGCGGTATGCAATGCGGGCGATGAAGTAGTAATTTTCGAACCGTTCTACGAGAACTACGGACCGGATTCGGTCTTAAGCGGCGCGCGTCCGCGATTTGTGAAACTGCGCCCTCCGGCGAGCGGGGAGGGCGAGTGGACTTTCGACGAAAAAGAATTGCGCGCAGCGTTCGACAAAAACACCAAGGCCATCATCCTCAACACCCCCAATAATCCCACCGGCAAGGTTTTCACCCGCGCGGAACTGGAATTGATTCGCGATCTCTGTGTCGAGTTCGATGTGCTCGCCATCACCGACGAAATCTACGAACACATCTTGTATGACGGGACCGAGCACATCTCCATGGCGTCGCTGGAAGGAATGCGGGAGCGGACCGTCACCATCAACGGTATGTCGAAGACCTACAGCGTCACGGGATGGCGCGTGGGCTGGGCGGTTTCACCGGAGAAGATCACCAACGCGATCCGGAAAGTCCACGATTTTCTCACCGTCGGAGCGCCAGCGCCACTTCAGGAAGCAGGCGCAGCGGCTCTGAGCCTGCCCGCGGAATATTACGCAAAGCTGGCTGAGGGATATCGAGTGCGTCGCGATCACCTGATCCCGGAGCTGGAGGCGGCCGGGTTCAAGTGTTTTCGTCCCCGCGGAGCCTACTACGTGATGACGGATATTTCGGCGTTCGGATTTGACGATGACGTGGAGTTCACACAGTTTCTGGTGAAAGACATCGGAGTGGCGTCAGTACCGGGATCGAGTTTTTATCGCGATCCGCGTGATGGGGCACGGCAGGTGCGGTTCGCCTTCTGCAAGAAGTTGGAGACGCTGGATGCCGCCGCGGAGAAGTTGGCGAAGTTGCGAGCCGGCAAATAAACGCAGCCCTCGCTACACTCGGTGGACAGCGGAGAGTCCGCCGAAGAGCAGATGTCCCCGCATGACCGCTGCCGCTCCCAAACTATTTCGTGATGACGCCGCAGGCAATGCGGTCACCGGAGTTGCCCGACGGGTCGGTCTTCATGTCGTCGGCTTTGGCATGGATCACGATCGACGTGCCGCCGTTGCTGAACACCGAATGGCTATCGGTGCCCTCGAACGTCACATCCTTGTTCACGAAGCGGAGCTGGGCCTTGCCCTGGGCGTCCACCGTGAAGTTTTGCATGTCGCCGGCGTGGTGCCCTTCGGGATTCTCCAGCCCGTGCTTCTTGCCATCAGGATTGAAATGCGGGCCCGCAGACTTAAAATCCGGCGCGTCGCACTTGGGATTCTGATGAATGTGAATGGCATGCTCGCCCGGCGGCAGGTCGTGGAGGTTCAGTTGGAACCCGGTGCCTCCCGCGTCATTCCACACCAGGATCGTGCCCACGGACTTGCCTTGGGCGTCCTTGAGTTCGACCTTGGTTTTGGCGGCGCTGGGAAGCGCGGTGATGGCCAGAACGGCGGCCAGGGCGATCAGAGAGAATCCAAGATGTTTCATGCGGGAATTATAGCTAATTTCCCGGCGACCCGGCCACGCAAGCACCAATGGGTACTGTCCTAAACTTGCGTTGGAGGCAAAAAGCTCGACAATCTGAAACACGCTTGCGCCCTGTACTTCGCCTATTACAACTTCTGCCGTGTCCACCAGAGCATCAGGGTTTCACCAGCTGTCGAAGCTGGGATTGCAGATCATATATGGACTTTGCGAGAATTGCTGGCGCGCCAACAGTAGCCTAACGAAACCATCTCATCAAAAAAGCCAACGCAAAAACACCTGTGTCCTTAACGAAGCATCCAACATAGTAAAGCGATACCGGCCATGTCTTTTTGTGAAGGCCGAACAGCACCGCCAGCAAAACGTAGGCTACGATCAGCGTCAGCTGCGCGTTTTTAGCAAAAGCCGGATTCGCAATAAATTCTCGCATCGGGTTTCCTCCGGCGGGATAGGATGCCAAGATTTGCGACGCGAGTTGGTTTCCAACGCAAGTTTAGGACACTACCCACCAATGGGCCATCCTTGATCCACAGGAGGGTGGAGTATACTTTCGTCAAAGTAGAAATTTTCCCAGGGAAGAGTGCAATCATGGCGTTGAACGCGGTGGAGCAGGTGACGGAGCAGGTTCCGGCGGACGATTTTCAGGCGCTGGAAGAGAAGATTTATCGCACTATCGAAATGTACAAAGCTGCGCGGCAGGCTCAGGCCACGGCAGAACGGGATGCGCAACGCGCGCGCCAGCAACTGGAAGAGCGCGAAGAACAGTTGGTCACGCTGCGGCGTGAGGCCGTGCAGTTGCGAAAAGAGCGCGAAGAGATTCGCTCGCGAGTGGAGAAGATGCTGGAGCAGATTGAGACCATTGCGCAGGCGAGCTAGAAGGCTTCGATGTCCAGCTCAAATAGCATTTTCATTCCGAGCGCAGCGAGGAACCTTGGTTTCAGAGTCCACAATAGGGGTTGGCGATCATGGCGACTGCGGCTAAGAATTCGACGGTGAAGGATGCGCAGAACGGCAGCGTGCGGGTGGAGATTTTCGATCAGGCCTACAACTTGCGCGGGTCGGATGCGGAATACATTTTGAAGCTGGCAGAATATGTGGACGCGAAGATGCGGGCCGTGGCCTCGGCAACGAACACGATCGACACGGTGCGCCTGGCAGTGTTGGCGGCCCTCAACATTGCCGATGAGTATCACCTTTTGCTGCGAAAGCACGAGAATGGCGCGCCTGATTATCAGAAGCGGGCGCACCTACTGGCCAGCGCGCTCGATGAAGTCCTCAGAGAAGACCGCAAAGCCGGCTGACCTGATTTGCAAGCACTGATTCGGATTCCACGATTACTTTGGTTGCAAGTGATCTGCCAACTATTTGCGCTTCCCCTCTTGCTAATATGCCGCGAGTTCTCCTAGCATCACAAGTGAAAGCCGGCCTGCGGGGTTGGTGATGACGGTAACCGATTTTTGAACCAATGCTGAATGAACGGGGACTCGACTCGAACTAGGATCCGGTGTGCGACGCTCCGCCATGCGGAGATGCCTAAAGGGTCTCGGCGGGTTCCCAACGTCTACCTGACGGTTCATTCTCGGCCCGTCACACGGCACAGTGGGTCGGCTTGATTTTTGTAGTATGTAGCCCGATTTTCTTCCTGTCATGCTGAGCGCAGAACATCCTCTCGCGAAGCGAAGGATGTTCGCAGTCGAAGCATCCCTACGAGCGGCACACTCCTGTTTTGCGGCGAAGGCTCGGGTCTCCTAGGTACACGAGGCGTTCCTGCTACACTGATCCAGGCACAAATTCAGCAGTTCCCGCATCCAATTAAACTGTGTATCCACAACTAATTCATTTCGGGCGCTTTTTCCTGCCTACCTATGGCTTCCTGGTTTCCCTGGGGGTCCTGATCGGTCTATGGATCAGCGTGCGCAATTCCGAGCGTCTGGGAATCAACGGAGAGAAGGCCTGGAACCTCGGGATTCTCGTGGTGCTTTGTGGGATTGTCGGCGCGAAAGTTCTCTACATAATTAATGAGTGGAGCTACTATGCGTCGCATCCGTCGGAGATTTTCAGCATTACCACGCTGCAGGCCGGCGGAGTCTTCTCCGGCGGCCTGATCGCCGCGCTGTTAGCGGCGGCGTGGTACGTCCGCAAGCATCACATGCCGGCCCTCGGAACGTGCGACGCGTTCGCGCCGGGTCTGGCGCTGGGTCATGCGATTGGCCGAATCGGCTGCTTTGCTGCAGGATGTTGCTACGGGAAAGAGACCCATCATTTCTGGGGAGTGGTATTTCACAATCCGCTGGCCAATCAGATTACCGGCACTCCGCTGGGCGTGCCGCTGGAACCAACGCAGTTGTTCGAGGCAGCAGTCGAGTTTGCGAATTTCTTCTTTTTGATGTGGCTCCTGAAGCACAGAAAGTTCGATGGCCAGGTATTTGGCGCGTTCCTGTTCATCTACGGCGTAGCGCGCTTCTTCCTGGAATTCCTGCGGGACGATCCCGGCCGCGGCTCGGTGTTTGGCGGGGCTATGTCAGGCACGCAGTTGATCGCGATTGGGCTAGTAATCGGCGGCGGGTTGATCTGGTGGCTGCGGCCGGGGGCTAAGAACGTGACGGCGCAGCCGGTGGGGGCGACGCGGTAGCCGGTGAGAATTACGAGTGCATCGCGATTTGTAAATCCTTGCCCCAGCGTTCTACCGCCTACCCCAAAACGAGAGCAGCCGATAGAATCTCCTAATGTCTGCCCACAACCCATTGCGGCCTGCTGGGACGCTTACGTTCCTGGACATTGTGCGGTTCCAATACTTTCATAACAACAAGCGATTGTGGCCACTCACTCTTTTCTTTCTCTTAGGGGTCTTGTTTTCGCTTTTTGGCATCGCTGTCGTCTTTCTGACCGGCGACGTTGAAAGAATCAAGAATCCGGGTTCGTACTATGCGATCTTCTTGTGCTGGGCGTTGTTGTGTCTTGGCGGTCCGTTTCTGGCGGCTAGAAAGCAGTATCGCAAACAGCAGTATCTTCGGGAAGAGATGCAGTACGACTTTACGAATGATGGAGTTGGGCTACAAGGGCCGAATTTCTCGGCTACTATCGCGTGGCTGCTTGTGCAAAGTATATGCGAGACGAAAACTGGATTCATCATCTATCAGAGCCCGCATCTCGCTTGGATCTTGCCAAAGCGTTTCTTCCCCACGAGTGATATAGAAGGCTGGAAGATGTTTGTTAGAGAACGCTTGACTAGTCCTACGCTGCTCCGCGGCCCAAGATGGCCCGCATCTTGGTTCTGATGGTGGCTATTCAGCCGCACAAATGACCGTGTTTCAGTAATCTCCCTCATCGCAGACTGACTGTTTCATAGATACTCTGTAGTATCCTTCGCAGCGAATGCCGGAATCATTTCCCATCCATACTTCCGCTCCGCCTGAAGATGCGGGCAAGCGCCTGGATCAGTTCGTCACGACGCGGCTTGATGCCGTAAGCCGCGCCCGCGTCCAGGAAATGATCGCCGAAGGCAAAGTTCTAGTGAACGATGCTCCCGCGAAGCCTTCACTCAAGCTGCGCGGCGGCGAACGCATCACCGTACTGGGCGAAGCACACCGCGCTCCACTAAAAGCCATCGCCGAAGAAATCCCGCTCGACATCGTTTACGAAGACGACGATCTCGCCGTCATCAACAAGCCCGCGGGAATGATAGTTCACGCCGGTGCCGGAGCCACCGACGATGCCCGCAATCGCGGCACGTTGGTGAACGCTCTGCTGCATCACATGGCGAGCCTCTCCAAAGTGGGCGGCGAGCTGCGCCCAGGCATCGTGCATCGTCTCGACAAAGAAACCAGCGGCCTGATCGTAGTGGCCAAGAACGACGCAGCGCATCGCAAGCTAAGCGCGCAATTCGCAGCGCGCGAAGTGAAAAAAAAATACGTGGCTCTGGTACACGGCTGGGTGAAAAAAGATTCCGGAACGCTGGCCCAAAGCATCAGCCGCGATCCCCTGCGCCGCATGAAGATGACAACGCGTCTCGAAGGCGGCCGCACCGCAATAACGCACTACCGCGTCGTACGGCGGCTTGATACGAAGTACGGCAAGTTCACTCTACTCGACATAAAAATCGATACCGGGCGCACTCATCAGATTCGCGTTCACCTATCGACTATTGGGCATCCGGTCGTGGGCGATACGACCTATGGCGCTCCCAGGCAGGCGCGCGGTAAAAATGCGGTGACCAGTTTGCCGCGGAATTTCCTGCACGCCGCAGAGCTGCAGTTCCAGCATCCGCGGACAGGCGAAACGATCGCGCTGAAAAGTGACCTGCCAGAGGAGTTGCGGGAGTTCCTCAGGAAGGTGGGATCGGAGTAGGCAGCCAGGCCACACAGCTCTCCGAAGCATGCCTGAAATTCCCTGCAACTGAAATCGCGTCGGTTGCGGATATAATGAGGGACAAATGCGGGACACTTTCGCAAAATGCGTCTCCCGGAGTGGGGTTGTGCAGTGTGCAGCGGTCGTGTTCCTGGTGGCGGGAACGTGCAAACCTGGAACCGCTAGGGCCGGAACCGATCCTGCCGTGCCGTCCTCATTTCCGTCAACCCAGCAGTCTACGCAATCATCACCGACCACAAAGACTTCTGCGGAGCAAACTTCCAGCGATACCGGGACGGAGAACGGCGACATCCCGAAAATCCGCGTCGGCACCAACGAAGTAAACGTGGTATTCACGGTCACCGACAAGCACGGCAAGCGCGTCACCGACCTGAAGCAGGCCGATTTCCGTTTTGTGGATGACAGCAAGCCGGCGATGGAGATTCGAAGCTTCCATGCGGAAACGAATCTGCCCCTGCAGGTGGGATTGCTGATCGACGCCAGCAGTTCGGTGCGCGACCGGTTCAAGTTCGAGCAAGAGTCGGCAATCGAGTTTCTGAATCAGACAGTACGCAAGCGTTTCGATCAGGCTTTCGTGGTCGGCTTTGATGCTACGCCCGAAGTTACCCAGGATTTCACCGACGAAACGGAGAAGCTAAGCCGCGGCGTTCGCGACCTGCGTCCGGGCGGCGGGACCGCATTGTACGACGCGGTTTACTACGCGTGCCGCGAAAAGCTGCTGAAGCAGCCCCAAAATGGCCCCACGCGGCGGGCCATTATCCTCCTGAGCGATGGCGACGATAACCAGAGCCACGTCACGCGCGAGGAAGCTATCGAAATGGCGCAGCGCGCCGAGGCCATCATATACACCATCAGCACCAACGTCAGTGGCACCAAGGGTGCCGGCGACAGGCAACTGGAGCGCATGGCCGATGCTACCGGCGGCCGCGCCTTTGCTCCCTTCCAGATTCGCGATGTGGCCAATGCCTTCGCCGAGATTCAGGATGAGCTGCGCAGCCAGTACGCAGTGTCTTACAAACCGGCAGACTTCAAGCCGGACGGGCACTTCCGCACCATTGAAATTGTAGCCAATGACAGGAAGAATTTCCGCGTAAGAGCGCGGCGGGGATACTACGCTCCGGTGGCCCAGTAGGAGCGCCTGCATGCCGGGATATTCTGGGACACCACTTCCGAAAAAACTTGGGATCAAACCGGGATTTCGGGTGTATTTGGCAAACGCCCCGGCAGACGTGCGTGGAGAATTGTCTGGCGACCTGGCGAAGTGCCGCGTAGTCCAGCCGGAGAAAGCGCGGGACGAAGAGCTTCTGGATTTCGTAATGCTGTTCACGAAATCGCGCACCGATCTAGCGAAAGAGTTCCCGCGGCTGGCAAAGACGTTGGCTCCGGCGGGAATGCTTTGGGTGAGCTGGCCGAAAAAGAGTTCCCGAGTCGCAACCGACGTGGATGAAAACCTGGTGCGTGAGATTGGCCTGGGTGCGGGGCTGGTGGACGTGAAAGTCTGCGCGGTGACGGACGTATGGTCGGGACTAAAGTTTGTGCGGAGGGTCAAGGATCGAAAAGATAAAGATCGAAAAGATCGGAAAGATTAAGGGTCGAAAGACAAGGGTCGAAAAGATTACGGACCGAAAAAAATAAGGCCACCGAATCGATGGCCCTCACAAACATCGAGCCGAAGTTGTCGGCGATGGAGCCGGTTAGCTCCAGCCGGCGAACTTGGCTCGAAACCGAATCGAAATCTTACGTTGCGCTGGATCCCATCACCAGGTGCGCCACAAACGAGATGACTGCAAACAGCAGCAGCAGATGAATCAGTCCACTGGCAACGTGGAACATCAGAAAGCCGCCGGCCCACAGAATGAGCAGCAGCAGCGCAATCACCATGAAAGGTCCGAATCGCATTTGAGCCTCCTATTAAGACGTTAACGGCCGAAGAACACTCTACGTTTATACAGCGGGCCGCGGCGGGACCGTATCCGCAAGAGACTGTAAATCGTTGACCTAGTAGCAGTATGGAGAGCGGTGTAAATCAAGGAGTTTCGCATGGTACGAGTAGGATTGATTGGATTTGGGCTGGCCGCGCAGGCCTTTCACGCTCCAGTAATTCGTGGTGTGCCCGGGATGGAGTTGGCCTGCATTCTTGAACGGCGCGGAACGCGGGCGCAGGAAAAATATCCCGACGCGCGAATCGCGCGAACCCTGGACGAATTGCTGGCCGATAAACAAGTCCAAGTGTGCGTGATCGCCACGCCCAATGATTCGCACTTCGAGTTGGCGCGAAAGTGTCTGCTGGCCGGCCGCGATGTGGTTGTGGACAAGCCTTTCACGCCGACACTGCGGGAATCCGAAGAACTGGTCCGGCTTGCTGCCGAACTTGGCCGCCTGATCACGGTCTATCAAGACCGGCGCTGGGATGGCGATTTCGGCACCGTGAAGAAAATTGTGCAATCCGGACGTCTAGGGACGATTGCCGAATACGAATCCCGATTTGACCGCTTCCGCCTCGAGCCCAAAGCGAATGCGTGGCGGGAAAAGGCGGATCAGCCGGCAGCCGGAGTGTTGTTCGATCTGGGTCCGCACGTGATCGATCAGGCGCTGGTGTTGTTTGGCGAGCCGAAGGCGATCACCGCGTCAGCACTCTGCCAGCGCGAAACGTCGCAAGTGGATGATGCATTCGATGTTTGCCTGGAGTATCCCAGACTGCGTGCAATGGTGCGGGCGCGAATCATAGCATTCGCCCCGGGTCCGCATTTTCTGATTCATGGAACCAATGGAACGTTTGTGAAGTATGGAATGGATCCACAGGAAGAACGGCTGCGTGGCGAAAATATTCCGCAAGGCACGGATTGGGGTGCAGATTGGGGCGTAGACGCAGAAAGTTTGTGGGGAACATTGAGTCTGGTAGGCGAGCCCAGTGTGAAAGTAAAAACGGAGCGCGGTGACTACCGCGGGTTCTACGCGAATGTGCGGGATGCAATAGAGAAGAAAGCGCCGCTGGACGTCACGCCCGAGCAAGCGCTAAGAACCATGAGGGCGATCGTTCTGGCCCATAAAAGCAGCCGCGAGCGGCGGACGGTCGGGTGGGAAGAATCGGCAGAATAAAGGTTAGAGTTGGTGTCCTTATTAGGTGACGCGCCCGATGGTGAAGCCTTAGCGCTCCAATCCTCGTCTCATTTCTCCTCTTTCGTTGCCTTGCAAAGCAGCGTGGTGTGCCCCGTTTTTGAATCGATCACAGTTTTCGCGGGCAAACAACTGCAGGTCACCGTGTTGGCATTCTCTTGCTTGAGCACTACACAGTGTTCGATCAGTTCGGCAGTGGGTGGAGGCACCTGGCTCCGTATCGGATGTGGAGTTGCCGCCACCGGCTGCTTCTTCGCCGCGCAACCGGCCAGAAGCAGGCAGAACACCAGCCAAGCTTTCCTCATGCCCTTGTTTTCGCTCGCGCGCGCCCACTTGTCGATGGCAATCTTGGTTACATGCCCCGAAAGCGGTTGCCCGCCGAGGGATGGAAATAGACATCTGAGTGATTCAGGGAGACGGCTTCTCCCGCGTTTGATTGCTACCTTTGGCTCAGAAGGTGGGGACGTTACCAGAGCCGGACGATGCCACATCACTCTCCACAGGGTAAAGAGAGCCTGCAAGCTGGCGACGCAATTCTGTTTTACATGGATGGAATGGCTGAAGCCGCGAACGATTCGGGAGAGTCTTGGGACAACATTTCCCACGTGCAACGCCGCGAAACTGTTCCCAAATCACTGTTCGTCAATCACTGTTCGTCCAATCACCGTTCGTCAAATCAGTGTTCGTCAAAACGAAGTTCGACGAGTTTCTGGGTTTGCTGAGAGGCCGTCTCGTATCGCCATAGGCGAACTGCTTCAACCGCCGCCTGCACGAGCACGGGATTTCCACCGATCACTGACGTGGACTTGACCCTGCCATCAGGCTCAATTACGACCGTCAGTTTTACAACGCCGCGGACGTTCATCTTACGGGCAAGGTCCGGATACTTCGGTACCACCCTGAACAGTATCTTACGCTCGGCTTCCGGCTCGCCCTGCTGGGCAAGGGAAGACGAGGTGGTAACGACAATCACTGCCGTTGAAAAGATCAGGAAAGCCAGTAAAATCCATCGCCGCATACGGTTACGTCCCAAACTCTAACCATAGCCGCACAAACACGCGGTCGGGAGATCACCAAGGTAATGACAGCGCGAAGTTAGTCTGACTCTCTTGGAAAGGTTTCAGGCGTCACCATACTTCACAGCGCTTGCCCTCCGCGCGCACCATGGCAGAATCGGCTTTGCAGTTCCAGACTCTTTGGAATTCCTGAGGACCTAAGAGTGGACCACGGTAACGTTTGGCCATGCGGATTGCCGTTGCGGCAGACCATCCCATCATGATTACCACCTTGAACGTTAACTCCCCCAGATGGCAACGACTGATTGGGAGCGAGATTGAGCGCGACAAAAATTAGAAATGCTCGAAAGGCTTAAGCATGGTATGATTGCGCCGGTTTTCTGAGGACGCAACGAGCGGAAGGAACCTCTGTGCGATCTTCTTACCTGAGAATCCGCAACTTACTAAGGAGAGGTGAAACATGCGCGCCTACATTGCCGGGCCATTATTCAATGAGGGAGAACGATGGTGGAACGCCGAAATCGATTTAAGGGTGCGCCAACTTGGCTTCACGACATATATTCCGCAACGTGACGGCGTCAAACTTGAGAACAAGGGCGATGTTGTCAAAATATTCGAGTCCGACAAGAACGCGCTAATGCAGGCGGATCTGATCGTGGCGAATCTTGACGGCATGGATGTGGATTCCGGCACCGCCTGGGAACTTGGGTTCGCGGAAGGGTTAGGCAAACATTGCGTCGGCGTTTACACCGACTGGCGGCTTCATTTCAAATATCAAACCGTGAACCTCATGATTCAGTGCTCGGTGGACAAGCTGGTCCATTCCCTCGAAGAACTCGAGCAATACCTGCAGCAGTGCCTGGCGGATGAAAAGACCTACATCCGGAAAGCGTCGTAGGAACTCACTTAGCGGCTCGGAATCCCTCGGGCCAGTTTTGTACTACGGCAATTCTTCCTCCGGTTGGCATTTGTACGACCACAAAGCGCTCTGCTTTTGGCCCTACATCGTAGACATATGACAGAGTGTCGAGCGACAAGTCGGAGCCAACCTCTTCGGACGTGAAGAGACGTCGCGGCTGACCCAGTTTCAGGTCCCCGGTAACGCTGACCGCCACCAGACTATCGTCAGGATCAACATAGAAGATTTCGTTTCCCGTTGGACTCCATCGCGGATGGGTGCCGCCCGAAATTGAAATTTTCGTTTTCCGCTTACCATCGGGAAAGCTCACCGCAAAAATATCCGGAAGATAGCCTCCAGACTCGGTCGACTGGTAAAGCACATAGTGCTCATCGGGGGATATCTGGGGGAGCATTTCGTCCGCCGGGGTTTGCACCAACGGTATGCCGCTTTTCGCAACTGGCAGATGCAGATACCAGATGTCGCGATTGCTACGGTTGGGTGAGAGAAAGTCATAGAGCAGGATCTGGCCGCTATGACTCCAATTCAGGAATATCTCTTCCACTGCTCCCAAGGGCAGCACCTTCCTGGCTTCGGTACTCTGGTCCAGTGGCTGAACATAGATGCTACCGCCCGAGTCGAATGCGATTCGGTCTCCGCCGGGGGACCATATGGGGTGCCTCCGGTCGGCAAACTCCGACGTGATTCGCTCCTTGGTCCCGCGCGGGTCGTGGATCCAAACGTCGAATCCGCCATGAGGATCTGCGCCATCGGCTGCCACTCGCTGCCCATCTGGGGAAATGCTCGGGTTTCGGATCACCGCTTGTGGCTGACCGACGGCTCCCAGAACCTTTCCCTGCCGGTCCACCCAAACCAGCCGATTTTCTTTCTGGGGCCGGGTTCGATAGACGAGTGTGCCTGCCGCCGAGACCGTCGGCGCCATTCCATCGGAAACTGCCAGGAATGGTTCGCCTGTCGGTGTCAGTTTGGAGGCATCAAATGGTAGAGCCCATATACTGAATGAAGCAATACCGCGCTGAGTAGAGCTGCCCATCTGGTACAGAATGTGCCCCGTGCGAGAGTAAGTGGTCCAGGTAATGAACTCCGCGCGTTTGATTACTGAAGTCCGCTGCCCGCCCGTCTGAATAACAATCTCTGAGGAGTTATCTTGTTTGAGGCTTACATACATCAGGTTTTTGCTGTCCGGAAGCAGGCTCGGCCAATATAGCCAATTCTCCCCCTTTTCCGGCTTCACGATTTGCCGGGGTTCTCCGCCTTGTTCATCGACTTCGTAAATGCCACCCGGACCCTGGCCAAACATGATCGTGCCGCTGGGAGTCCAGTAACCGCCTCCCCATAAATCATAGGGAAGACGACACAGCGCGCTGATGCTGTCTCCGGCTTTGGAAATTTTGTAGAGTTGACTTTGAGTGAAGTAGGCAATGAAGTCGCTCCGAGGTGCCCAAAAGGGCTGCCCGGCTCCTTCCGTTCCTTCCAGCTTGCGGGGCGCAAGAGCATGCAGGTCACGAATCCAAAGCGTCCCAGAGTCGCGATAGACGACCATGGTTCCATCCGGGGAAATCGCTGGACCATCCCACGGGCGAATTTGGCCTTTGTAAGAAAAATCGAATTCTAAGAGCGGGGGCAGTTGAGCCTTCGGCTGGCTCATCGACTTGAACAGCCAACTTACGGCTATCCCGCAGAAAAACGCTGCGGCAATTATTATGGCAAGCCTCGTCCTGCCGATCTTGCCTTCCGCGGCCGTCTTCGGTATGGTGCCCGCTTCGACGGAACTTGCAGACGCAGCGCGCAAATCCACCAGAAGGTCGGAGCTATGTTGGTAACGTGCCGCCGGATCCTTCTGCAGACACTTCTCCACGGTCCATTGCAATCGAAGCGGCAAACCGGGCTCAACCTGATCTAAAGGAGGGGGCGGCTCATTCAGGATGCGGTGTATCGTGCTGTGAATGGTCTTGTGAATGCTCTTCCCTGGACTGGGCATGCTCTGACTTCTCTTGCCCTGGAACGGATGGTTGCCGGACAACATTTCGTACAGAACCACCCCAAAGGCAAAAATGTCCGCCCGCTGATCAACCTCCGATTCGCCAAACTGTTCGGGCGCCATATATCCCGGCGTTCCGATCACCTGGCCGGCAACCAAGCCTGTAAGGGAGAAAGTTAATGTCGGAGAATTTTCTCCGGCCGGTTCGGTCCGTGGCGGTTGGATCAACTTGGCGAGACCGAAGTCGAGAATTTTCAAATGACCCGCTGATGTTATGAAAATGTTCCCGGGTTTCAGGTCGCGATGCACGATGCCCGCGGCATTAATGGCTGCCAGACCTTCCCCAATCTCAATGGCCATGGAGAGAGCCTTTTGCCGCTGCAATCTCCCGCGCTGCAGCAATTCCTGCAGAGTCTGCCCCTCAAGGTACTCTTCAACGATGTAATCGATGTGCGAGCCATCCGGACGTGTCTCGGACCCAACGTCGTAAATGGTCGCAACATTCCGGTGGTTAAGAGCCGCGGCGGTCTGGGCTTCACGCTCGAAGCGAGCAAGACTTTCTGCAGAGGATGCAGCCGCGGCGGGCAACACTTTGACGGCCACCTTTCGATGCAGCCGGGTGTCATCGGCAAGGTAAACTTCCCCCATGCCGCCTTGCCCAATCTTCTTCAGAATCTTGTAGTGGGAAATCGTTGATTCGAGCACGATTACGATTGCTTTCTTGAGCAGCCTATCCCGCGACTATACCAATGTCAACGTTCGGCGAAGGTCGTTACTGGGTCAGTATGAATTTCCACAGGCTAGCATTCGGAACGGGCCTGTGGGAAACTGTCCCCATGCCAACCCTGATCCCCGCAGCCTTTGTTGCTGAAACCGTTCGTCTGGGCTTGCTCGGCTTGCGAAGCGGTTTTCTCTCTTGAGAGGATGATTTCAGAGCCGACCATATCACAACTCCATAAGGTCGATAGCGACTTCCGCACACACTGCAAACATGCACATCCCGGATCGTCCGTAATTGGATTGAAGATACAAAACCCGAAAGGGGATGCCAGTCAATCCGCCGTGCGCGTCGTGCGCGAAGCTACGGAACGGGAGTAGGCTCAGTATCGAACAGTCGCTTGGTCGTGGGCGGCGGATAGAAAAGTCCTACAATAATCCAAACGTGTGGATGCCGATGTATCGTTCCTACGTAGAAGTGCGTATCGTACTTCTCGATCATTTCCTTCTCGTACCGTTCCCGAAATTTCTCTTCCCACTTGTCACCATAGTCGCTGCGCCAACTGCGCCACGATTGGCCCATTTCCCAATCGGTGCAAACGAGCGTGTGACTCTGGCAGTCCTGATCTTCGCAGAAGAATCTATATTGAAACTTGAATGGAATCTTTTGCAGCTCTGTTTTTGGGTTCTGCACGAAGAGATGCCCCTGCCGAAGAATCGCAAGTTGCGCGGGTGACCATTCGGGCGTATCTGCCGTGATGACTAACCGTTCGATTTTACGCGGTCGAAAGATTCCGAGTGTTGGGTGACCGTGCGCGTCTCGCTGCCGAATAAGGCAACACAAGCAGTGTGCACGCAAAGGGAAAATTATGTCCTTCCGGGCCTGCCAGCCGTTCTCAGTTCCCACTGATGACAGAATCTTGATGCCGTCCTGCTTGAGTTTGAAGCTTTCGGGACGCGGGTCTTTTGCTTTCTCGACGGTTAGCTCTACCCACTGGTACTTGCGGAAACGCTGATCTGTTGCTAAGTATCGCCACGGCACTGGGAAGAGTCGCAGCCATTCGCCCTTGTCTGTAATGGCAGCGGTACAGGAAACCTCAGCGCCTTTCTGCGCGGGAGTCGGATAGGTGCGAACGACGATCAGCGCCGTCTTGGTTTCCTCTTGAGGCATGTTGTCACAGGTCGAATCCCCTCATCCCCATCTGCTCCAAAGCCAAACAAATTCGGTGCCGATGGCATTCTTGCGGGTCGATTTCCGTGCACATGAGGGCAATTGGATGCTCGAAACCATTGAAGAAAAAATGAAGATTCCTACCTAAGAATGCGGCGACTACGTGCTCGTCGTACCAGTCCCAAATAACGTCGCGTGTGCCGCTTTCAATTGCCTTGGCACGAATGTCGCGGGGTACACCCAATTCTGGAAGGTGCGCGTAGCAGATCCCATGAGATTGGAGCAGTTGGGCCAGGTTACGCTTGCTTAGCTCCGGTCGATACATGCTCACAGGATTCTGCCGAACATCTACGAGGGTGCGAATACTGTATTGCTTGAGCGTAGAAATGATCTCATCTGTCTTTCGTCCGCTGTATCCCAATGTGAAAAAGTCTGCGGTTTCAGCGGATCGGCAATCGTTCCAAAATCCTTTACTTTCAATTTGCTGCTTAACCGTAGTGGTGGGCAGATTTAGCCTGTTGGCTTGGGGCATGTCCACAGTCTATCCCACCTGCCACTTGATAATGCCGTGCGTATCTTTGTTCCTTTTTAAGCCGATGTCATTTTCGAGACGATGAACCCACTTATTATTAGGGAACGCTTGCGGAAGCTTCGCGTTAGTTCTGATCTCCGTCCACGTTAGTGGGCCTTTGGCCTCAAGCGTGGCCTGAATTTTGTCTCGAAAATCTTCATACGTCAGCATGGACGAGGCTTTTCGCGGACGGTTCCAATATGGACTCTTGCATTTCGGGCAGACCGCTGGTTCCTTTTCAGCATCCTTGGGAATCCATTCGTGAGCGCACCTCTCGCACCGGTAGCCCATAACCGTGATTGGCACTCTTGGCATATATGCCTCCGTAATCATTTACATCCTGAACCATACTATAAAATAGTATATTTGTAAAGATAATACTTTATAGTATATACTGTTGTAGTAATATACAACGTAGGGGATGCAATTATGAATCGCCGGCGCCGATTTACGCGGCTGACAAACGGTTTCACTAAAACACTAGAGAACCAGGGGCACATGGTTGCCCTATATTTCATGCACTACAACTACTGCCGAATTCATAAGACATTGCGCGTGATCCCCGCTATGGAAGCGGGTTTGACGGATCACGCATGGAGTGTCGAGGAACTGATCGCTCTGCTAGAGAGAAGTTATTAACGGGAACGTAAACGGTTACTTTTGCAAGGAACTCAACAGATTAGTGAGTCGCATCCACAGATTTTCCACAGCGGAAGAGAAGTTTTCTCTTTTCTTTCGCTTACGGTGCTGATGCAATAGTAGCACCGTAACTTAAGGAGGAGTGCAGAGCTACTCGGTCGCATAACTAAGTGCCCTGCACTCCATTTCCGGTGACCAGATCGGCCAGCCAGAAAACCTTCGATGGTATGGCTGCCCTCTCTGGTTGTCAACGTTAACTGAAGCAACAACCACAAGGAGGCAATATGCCTACAACACACCCTTGCAACTCCATCAGGGAGAACCATTACCACAACAATACGAAGTGCGGACCCGGTAGCGAGATTCCTCCGCACAATCGCGTTTCCGGCACTGGCAATAAGCCGCTCTGTCGAGATTGCGCCAAACTCAACAACGAGGGCAAGTAGTTAACGTCCCTTTCACAAAAGTAAGTTCCCAATAAGGGCCTGTGGGTTCGCCATTCTGCACCTGATAGTAGCGGCGCAACTGGTCAACCCGCAGGCCATTTTGCTGAGCAATTGCTAATGCCCGAAATCCTTCCGAACCATCGCTATGGAATCTCACCGTAGGTTCTGGGAAGGGATGGCCCTCGCCGCCCTCGCATGATTCAAATGTCTCCACGCCATTGTCCTGTAGCAGAATTACAGCGTGTTTGATTCCGTTATCTAGCGGCCTCTCTGAGACGCGATCCTTACTCGCCATAAGAATTAGTGTCCCGCTAAAGCAATCGTACTGCCAAATGACCGAAGGCCGTTGACCGAGCGCGGCTCAAACTGCACCACTACCCGCACATCAGTACTGAGGGCGGCGCGAGCATCCGCTGCGTAACCTGAAGGGATGCCCCCGGCGTTTCACGTCGGACGGTCGTACTTTTGGAGCGAAGATCGAGTCTCCTCGATGAGTCCGTCGTCCAACACCTGGGTAGGAGCCACCTGGACACCCGTCGTATAGAACGGAGGTAGTCTCATTGCCATCTCGGACACCTCTGCCTGGGAAACACCTTGTGGCAGAAGAACGTACTGCAGGTTGGACGGAAATGTATCCGGAATCGGCCCTTCCATGGTTGAACCGTACGCGCCCATCGTCATCAAGCCCTGCGGTGTATTCGGATCAGGCGAATACAAGAATACAAAGGTTCCATATTTAGGATGTGTCAACACATTGCCCGCCTGCTCACGGACTGACTTGTCTCGATAATTCATCAAGACCCAGCGGATGTGGGCATAGGCGCGTGTTACCTCCAGAAATGCTGTTCGGATCGGCGAACGCTCCTCTCTACCTCCCAGGCATAGAAGCAAATTTCCGAATGGATCCAGAAAAGCAACAGAATTAAACTCGGCGCCGCGGCTGTGGGCCTTCTCGGCTGTATGCAGCAGTATCTGCGCAAGTTCTCTTCCCGGAAGTCTGGGCTTGGGGCAAGTCACACTGAACGCTTCCTTACACGTATCCAGCAGAGCTTTTCTAACCGTCGAATTTGCTGGCAGATCCTTTGGATTAGTGAGCTTGCTCGGATCCTTCCCGCTGTTATTGTCCAGCTCCCGGACATCGTTGACACTGGCCTCGAAAATCGTGTCGCTGAGGCTGTAGGTAGGCGCGCTAATACTCTGCTTGGCAAATGCGGCTCCCTTGCCACCCCGAAAGGCGCGGCGAATCGGAGCCTCTACTCCGTAATACGCCCACGACGCCTGAGCGACGCTCCTCCACTTCGCCGGCACCGATGGAAAATCGAAAGATTTGTTGTAGTTGATGCCTGCATAGGTGTCGATGGCTGAGACTCCCACATTGAAACCCGCAGTCAGCAAGGCGCCCGCGCACATCGCACAAGGGTCGAGCGTGGTGATTACGGTAAGCTGCTTCGGATCGGGTAGCTGTAATCGTTTACGGTTCTTGAAGTACCAGTCGACGATTTGGCGCTCGCCGTGAGCCGTAGGATCGTGAAGCAAGAAGAGCTTGCTGTTCTCGAAAGCCTCCAGAACATTATTGTGGAGGGCACAGAATACCGCCCCGCTTTTGTTGTCAAGGAGAATCCCTCCCACAGCGAACGTGCTCTGTAAAGACGCCTCAATTGCTTTGTCCGCGGCGATTCGGACGGCTTGCTCGGCATTCGCTGCTTTCTTTGTCATTCGGCCTTCCTTAAAATTCGATCAGGTCACGGTGAGCGCTCGGGAACGATTGCAGGCCGAACGAACAGGCCCAAATCCGAAATCACCTGCAAGAATTCTTCTAGCTCAAATCAGGGAATACTGAGGATTATACTTCGACTCAAGCCTGGCACATGGATTAGCTGCGATAGGTTGCGAACCTCTCACCGTTAGCACAAACCAGAAGGCTTCAGAATCCCGTGCCACTTGTCACACCGCGCCGGCCGATCGGATTTGAGAATGGCTCCTCAGGTAGGACTCGAACCTACAACCCTTCGGTTAACAGCCGAATGCTCTGCCATTGAGCTACTGAGGAGTGTGGTGAAGATCGAGTGATCTTCCAGCGAGTTAATCATAACATTTTGCGGGGTGGGGTGAAAACGGGTGGGATTTGGTAGGCTAGCGGTTGTGAGGTGAATAATTGAGGTGAATAATAATGATGAGTGGAGTGGGGTTGATCGTGGCTTCGGTTTTTCTTTTGGTGGGGACCGTGCTTGCGGGGGAGGAAGCGAAGACTGCTGCGCTGGCTTCTCCGCCGAAGGCGGAGAAGCGTCCGCTGGAGGAGACTTTGCATGGCGTGAAGATTGTTGATGACTATCGGTGGCTGGAGGATGGAACATCTCCGGACACGCAGAAGTGGGTTGCGGAGGAGACGGCTTACACGCGCTCGCTGCTTGATCCGCTGCCGGGGCGCGATGCGATTCATAAGCGGCTCACCGAGTTGTTAAGCATTGGCAGCATCACGCAGCCGCAAATTGGCGGGAAATATTATTTCTATACGCGCCGCGAAGGGATGCAGAACCAGCCGGTGCTTTATGTGCGCGAAGGCGGAGTTGAAGGAAAAAACGATGGCAATGGCAAGGATCGCGTGCTGGTTGACGCCAATCAGCTTGCGGCGGATGGGACCATCGCTCTCGATTGGTATCAGCCTTCGGAGAACGGAAAATACTTGGCGTACGGAACTTCTCCGAGCGGGTCGGAGATGAGCACGCTGCACATTGTTGAAACCAAGACTGGCGCGGCGCTGCCCGATACGATTGAGCGCACGCGCGCGTGCAGCATTGCCTGGACGCTCGACAACTCTGGGTTTTATTACACGCGTTATCCAAAGAAGGGCGATGTGCCCGATGGGCAGGAGGTCTACAACCGGCATGTGTTCTATCACGAACTGGGCGCTGATCCGGCCACCGATCCACTGATTTTCGGCGAGGGGCGCGATCCCGAGGACTGGCCAAGCGTGAGTCTCGACAACGACGGCCGCTTGCTGTTGATCACAGTGGAGCAGGGTTGGACCAAGAGCGAACTGTTCTTAATGGATCTGAAAGCGCGTACGCCACCCACGCGCATTACTACCGGCAAGAACTTTCTCTACAGTGGAACGGTCTACAACGGACGGCTTTACATCACGACCAACGAAGATGCTCCGCGATATCGCGTGTTCGTGGCTGAAGCTGGCAATTACGAGCGCGACGATTGGAAAGAGATCATTCCCCAAACAGATGCAGTCTTGCAGGGAGTGGGAGTGTGGGGCGGAAAACTCTTTGCGCAGTACGAACAGAATGCGACATCGCAGTTGAAGATTTTCGATATCGACGGAACGAAGCTTAAGGATCTCCTGCTTCCGGCGCTGGGCACCGTGTTTGGGTCGGATGGAAAGTGGGATCGCGATGAAGTCTTTTACGGATTTCTGTCGTTCACTGTTCCGCCTGCGGTTTATCGTTACGACCTGAAAACGGGTGCGACGTCGCAGTGGGCGAAGGTGGATGCGCCTTCGATCGACCCCTCCGCGTATGAAGTGAATCAGGAGTGGTTCCACTCGAAGGATGGGACGAAGGTTCCCATGTTTATTGTGAACAAGAAAGGATTGAAAAAAGACGGGCACAATCCCACGCTGCTTACGGGATATGGCGGGTTCAACATCAGCATGACTCCGGCATTCAGCCGCACGGCTTATTTGTGGATGGAGCATGGCGGAGTGTATGCGGTGGCGAATTTGCGCGGCGGCGCGGAGTTTGGCGAAGACTGGCATCGGGCGGGGATGCTCGGGAACAAGCAGAATGTTTTTGACGACATGATTGCCGCGGCCGAACATCTGATCGCGGAAAAATATACAGACAAAGATCATCTTGCGATTTCGGGCGGATCGAATGGCGGGCTGCTGATGGGGGCGATGATCACGCAGCGTCCGGATTTATTTCGCGCGGTAGTGTGCCAGGTTCCGCTGCTCGACATGCTGCGTTATCAGAATTTCCAGATCGCCAAGCTGTGGATTCCGGAGTACGGCAGTTCGGACAATCCCGAGCAATTCAAGTGGCTCTATGCCTATTCGCCGTATCACCACGTCAAGGCGGGGACGGAGTATCCGGCTGTTTTATTTATGACTGCAGATACCGATACGCGAGTTGATCCGATGCATGCTAAGAAGATGGCGGCTTTGATGCAGGCTGAGGCTAAGAACGGGAGTAGCAAGACGCGGCCTATTTTGTTGCGGATTGAGACCAAGGCGGGGCATGGGGCTGGGAAGCCGGTGACTAAGCAGATTGAGGAGTTTACGGATGTTTATTCGTTTTTGTTCTGGGAGTTGGGGGTGAGGTAGTAGCCTGCCCAGTTCGTCCGAACTGGGGAAAAATTCTCTGCGGCCTGAATAGAAGTTCCATGATTTTGTGTTGGACGGCTTGGGTAGCGAGAATACGCATTCTATAGCCAGATTTGTGGGCGATTGGATAGAAGTTGAAGTATTCATTTCGTGCAAACACAAAACACTTCCACTTCACGCCTCGATTACTCTTTACAATCAGGCCTAAGAAGGCGTCGGATTGATCCGCGAACCAGCCGTCTTCTTCCCCACTTTCCTCGATTCGTCCTGGAAGGTTAGGACACAGAGTGTGGAATCTTCTCTTGTCGACAGAGCCGACAGCCTGTGGCCCATGGGGCAGCAATACTCTCGGAAGTCTCTCCTTCAGTTCGCCCACCCATGAGATCAATGTTTCCGAGCGATATGCGTGCCAGCCTGGGATATAGGGCACGGCATCGCCAGCCGCAAACCTCCACTGAACGGAGTGGTCAAAGAAATCGGGGGGAAGCGGATGTACGGCGTTCGGATTATGGAGTATGACAAGGCCTTGTCCCCAATACTCGACGAACGGTGGATCGTCCAAATCATAAGCAAAGAGCGTCGGATCCATAGCATTGGGATCAAAATCGTACGCGGAACCGGATCGCTTAAGATTCAGCGTCGCGTTGGCGTAACCACTCTGATATCCCATTCTGCTGAATTTCGCGCTGGTACCGCTATTTGTAAACAGGACGGCACTGACCGATTCTGTATTGGGCTGATGAAAGAATCCCGAGGGGATCGTCTTCTCCCCGATAGTGTGCGTGGACACTTTTTCCGATTTAAAGATAAGGTCGCCTTCATCAGTCCAATAAGATGAGTCCCGCAGTCCGTAAAGATAACTTGCTAGGCTATTGTCGGAGAATTGCAGAGCTTCCTTATCGTGAAACGCCTCGATAGCAATGACAAACGGCAGGCCGGTGCATTGGGGCAGTTCCCAATAACGGTGTTTTAACTTCGACAAGAGAGCACTTCCGAAGCGAATGGGCAGTTCGTTCTGCTGATAGCTAAGCCGCCCCTCTTCTCGAAGCCTAGAGATACGCTTCCCGAATTTCGCAACCGCTCCGCTCGTCGATGGATTCACGGTGGTCGCTTCGACTGCGATGGCCTTTGTTTGCCGTTTGACCAGAAAATCTGGTTTTGGATGGCTCCTATCCACCTCATAGCCAGATCGGGAGAAGTAGGCGTAAAGATACAACTCGAAGAAGCGTGCGTCAAAACCCGTGGTTTGGAATTGTTCGATAAAATTTCCATCCGGGTCGGAGAAGGTTTGGTAAACGTCCTCCAGCATTCGGCGCGCGGCCTCGGCGATAGGCGAGGATCGCAAGTGTTCAAATCCAGCGCTGAGCTTCTTCTTATCTGTAATTGGTTCGAAAAGCGGTCTTTTGGTTCGCATGGTCGGCCACGCCAATAGATTCTCGGCATGGTAACAGCCCATGTACTCGAACTACAACGGCGGCCGGAGCCTTGTGCGATAAAGATGGCGCTTTGATGTAGTCGTGGGCGAAAATGGCACGAACCGGGACTCCGTTCTTTTTTTTTGGTTACCCGCGGTTTGCGCCTTTGCGCAGGCTCAGGGCAGGGTGTGGGCCGTATTCGCAGCCGCTTCGCGGCTGGAGTTTAGGGTAGAACATCCGGCTGAGTTTCTCTTTTATGCAAATAATTGCGACCTAAGTGCCAGTTAGTTGAGCTAACTCTGTTTGTTTTGAGTTAGTAAGGTTTGGAATCAAAATAGCAAGGAGCTACCGGGCCCCTTGCCAATTTACTTGCGATTCAAGCTGTTGTAAGGCGCGACCTTTCGGTTAGTCGCCTTCTCAGAGACCCACGAGCTTCCTGCTCCCGGTCGGGTCGCTACTTAGCTGAAACATTAGCCCTAGCCTAAGTGAGGTTGCTATGTCGCGACGTATTCTGCTTTTGGCCCTTGGCGCGGTGTTGCTCTCAGGGAGTGCCCGCGTCTTCGCAAACTCAATAGACTCTAGTCCTATGTGTACACCCGCCGGCACATGCACTGGTTGGCAAACTGGCGCTGCTCCGGTTCCGAACAACTCCTTCGGTCCCCTAGGCCTGACGTCCAGTTGGACGGGCGGTTCATACATTCTGAACGGCGTCACCTACACGGCCAGTGTGGTGCTGTTCTCGGCGACGCCGGTTTCTCTTGGGGGCGGACAGTTTTTGTACTCTTGGACGATCACTAATAATGGAACGGGTTGGTTCTTGAATTTCCTCCAAAGTGGTCCTGGAAAGGGACCAAACTTCCTCCAGAACCCGCCATTAGGCCCCGGAAAGTCAGAGACGGATACCCTCGTAGGAGGCCCGCCCGTCCTTGGAAACTGGGGAGGCACGTGGGGAGGCTCCCCGGCGTCGGGTGCTCTGGCGATCCCGTGGAACCCTAGCGTGGGCGCTATGCCGGGTGAGTATAGGGCCACGCCGGAACCCTCCAGCCTATTGTTGCTCGGTACGGGGGTGCTAGGTTTGGCTGCGGTGGTCCGTCGGAAGCTGCGCGTGTAAATTGCGGGAGGAGGAGCTTGGACCCCCTTTTGGCCCGGCACGCGCGAAAAGGGGGCGATAGCGAGGGGTTGTAGAGGAGTGCCTAGGTTAGATTCCGAACTTGAAGCGGGTTAGTCTCGAGATAACCCTGTTGTTTTGAGTTAGAAGGTTGGAATCAAAGATGCCAGCGGCTCGAAGGTTGCCAAATCAATTGCTGAAGGAGGACTCCTATGAAGAACATGATCCGTTGTGCCGATGGTCGAATTTCATTCACAAGAACTGCGGTGGTTCTTCTGGTGGCGGTGGCAGCAGCCGTGCTGCCGGCCGCTGCTGATAGCGTCACCTACTCGAACCCCTTTGCCGATTATGGGACGGTCCCAAACTCCAACTGCGGCATCGGCGGTATTTGTGCCGCTGCCGAGGCAGAGAATTCCTTCATATTCCTCAACAACTACTACCCCACCAAATACCAAAACACTATGATCACCACAGGCGGGGCGGGCACCCAGATGGGCGCAGCAATGGAATTCGCATTAGGCGGGTTCGGATTCTGCGGTTATTATCAACGCTTCGGCAAAGATCCTTGCGCTCCCAACGACGGTGTCAACGGCAATTACGTGGATACTCTAAAATCTTGGCTGAACACCTATGCGCCCGGTACTTCCTCCGTTTCGTCCGACACGGACGGCAAGCTGGGCGCTACGCTTTTGGCAAGTTTTATTGGACCTGAATTGAAAAAACACGAAGACGTGGAGCTGTTTATCTATAACCTAGCGGGGACCGTGGGGCATGTGATATCTCCCACCAGTATCACTTACGACCCTCTTAATCCCGCCCTTGGAGGCAGCATCACTTATCAAGATCCGAATGATCCCACTACACCGTTTACCGCGACATTCAACATCACCAACGGCTTCATAGAATTTAAATCTGACAACTCCCAACTTGGCACGGTGTATGTATCTGCCGCATTTGCAGAATCACCGGTTCCAGAACCTGCCACTTTGATGCTCATGGGCACTGGCATATCTGGGCTGGCACTGGTTCTGCTCCGCCGCAGACCACACCTTGCTTCGTGATCCAACAATACGAGAAATGTAAACACCCGCGCCTTCCGCCCAACCAATGTTCCTGTCGCGCTGCTCTCCGCGGGCAAGTTCCCGGAGCGTCTCAGTGACGGTCTGGACTACCCGCTGGAGGTCGAAAGGGTTGGGGAGTTGCCGCCGGGAGTCGGTTCCTATTTTGTTCGGCTACCCAGGACTTCGTCCTGGGCTATTATCGGCCGCCCCTCCGGGGCTGGGGTTTGGTGGGGCGTTTTGCGCGCTTCGACCTGTATTATCCGGGTCATATCCATCGTCAAGATCAACCGCAACGTCAACGGCAACGGACAGGAGTGTCCGTTCCACACGGGCAACATCAAAATCAACGTCAAAAGCAGCGGGCGGGGTCGCCCGCTTCCACACGTGACTTGCTCAGGATTGGGCTTGCATGTAGGCGCGGAGGATGGCGTTGATGCGGGTTTGGTAGCCGGGGTGTTGGCGGAACCAGCGGAGGAGGTCGGCGTCGAGGCGGATGGTGACGATTTCTTTGGGCGTGGGCAGGACGACTTTTGCGGTTTTCCAGAAGGTTTCGTCTGTGGGGTCGGCGTCGGGGTCTGCGAGGATGCCTTTGCGGATGGCGGCGGGGGTCATGCTATCCAGGCGCCGCCAGTCAGTCCCTGATTTCGGCTTTGGTGTTTTTGCTTTCCTTGTCACTGCTCGGCCACGCGGCATCGACGTATTTACAACGCGTCAATACATATTGATTCTACAGCAGCACCAATAGCGTCTCTGTCGTCCCTGAAGGGACTCGGTTCCTCTTTTCTTGGATTGCCCACGGCTTGCGCCCCTTCGGCAGGCTCAGGGCAGGCTGTGGGCTGCATTCTTTCGCCCCTTCGGGGCTGGAGTTCAGTGGGCCGGCTTATCGCGGCGCTGAAGCGCTGCGCCACCCAAAGGCGTTGCTTACGCGGCGCTAACGCGGCGCTCTTCCGCGGTCGTGTCGGCTTTGCGGTATGCCTGAAGGCATACCCTGATACGAACCTCGAGTGTCAAAGGCAGCGGGCGGGGCGCCCGCTCTACATGGGCCGGGAATAAAATGATTCGGGGAGATTGCCTGAGGCGAGAGGAGGCGTACTGTGCCAACTTCGAAGGATGAGCTTAAGGAGCGACTGGGACGATATCGGCAGATCAAGATCACCGTGATTGGGAGGAAGTCGGGACGGAAGATTTCGATTCCGGTTTGGTTTGTGGTGGAGGGCGAGAAGCTTTATCTGCTGCCGGTGCAGGGATCGAAGACGCAGTGGTATCAGAATGTGCGCAAGAATCCGACGCTTGGGGTTGAAGCGCATGGCTTGGAGGCGGAATTTCAGGCTACTGCTGTGACTGAGGCTAAGGCGGTGAAGTCTGTGGTGGAGAAATTTCGGGAGAAGTATGGGGCGGCGGATGTGAAGAATTATTATGCGGGGTTTGATGTGGCGGTCGTGGTGGGGTTGGAGTAGGGTTACGCGGCGCAACCGCCGCTCTTCCACGGTGGTGCGGGCGGTTGAGGCAAGTCGAGATTGGGATTAAGGGAGAGATCAAAGGCAACATCCAACGTCAAAAGCGGGGCTGCAAGCGGCCGTGGTTCCCACCTTTCGCAAAAGACGCGAAAGATGGGGCATCCTCTTTTGTTTTTGCGCAAGCCTCCGTTCCCCTTGTGGAAAACCTTCGAAAATAATTGGCGGGATGACCTGGACTTTGATTGACTGGCGGGGAATATTGGAAGTATTGGTGGAAAATTGTGTCGGCACCTCGGGGGTGTGACGTTGTCCGAGGGCGCGGGCTCGGGGGTTGTCTATGGCGGTGCATGGGTGTGGGGATGAAGACGCAGTTTCGGGATTCGTTCCTTGGATTTTTGCGGAGGCGGATTTCGGGTGGCGGGAGGAGCGGAATAGGAATCCGAAGAGGATGGGGGAGAGGTCGCAGGCGGCGTTTTTGCTGAAGGCGCAGAGTTTGGGATTTGGGTTGGCGGTGCCCTGGGGAGATAGCGAGAAGTTTGACTTTGTGGTTTGGGCGGGACGGGGAGGGCGGTTGATGCGGGTGCAGGTGAAGGCTACTGGCCGGTTGCATCGCGGGGGCTATGATGTGCAGCCGGTTTATTCTACGCGGGGCGAGGGGAAGAAGAGGTATACGGCGCGGGAGATTGATGTGCTGGCGGCGCATGTTGTGCTGCGGGAGGGTGGTGACGTTTGGTATTTGTTGCCGGTTCGAACGATTGTGCGAGCGAAGAGTTTGCGATTTTTTCCGGGGGTGAAGGGGAGGAATCCGCGGTGGGAGGGGTATCGGGAGGCTTGGGAGTGGTTGGAGGGGGAGTGAGTTTGGTGGGGGCGGACGGGGGTCTAAAACCCTTCGGCTCCGCTCGGCCTTTCGCAACTGACGCACAGAAAGCCTCCGGGAATTTAGGGTCGGGTGGGGGTAGGGATCCTTCGCTCCGCTCTGGATGACAGGGTTTCAATGGTTGGGCGCTGCCTTCGGTATCGATTTCACTATGGGAAAATGGGGGTCTAGAAAGTTATTGACCTTGGGGAGGATTCCGGGTAGAGTATCTTGTTCCACGGACATCCGGCGCCTCTGGGCCAGTTTGGTAGGTACCTCGGCCTGTGAGCCCAAATCAGGAAAAGTGAGCATCTTTGGGGTCCGGTCACGCATCTATTCTGGATAGGAAGTGGGCTAACTCCTAACAATCCTCAGTAGAATCAGTCATTTACGACGGTGCGCGGAGTTTTCGCTACTGTACGACAACTAGGGCAAGAGTGGGACGCCCATACTTATAAGGAAGGGGAAACGCACACATGCGATCTGATCGTGTGTTTGACGCTTTACAGACATTACGGAATCGTTATATGCTTTGCCAGCTTGCCTCCAAGGCCACGCGGAAGTTCCACCGGCCGAGCACCAGAATCCAGGAAACGATGAATGGAGTTTTGGACCGGATCGCAGGCGCGGAGCGGCAGGATGTACTGTCGGAGCCGGAAAATTTTGCCGAGGCACAACGGCGGGCTGCTTAAGCAGCCCTGTCCGCCTGCCCGGATTGTAATTTGTCTTCCTTGAACACCCTCCTTTTAGAAAGAATCTCCCGACAACGCTGAAACGATACGTTTAAGTGACCGGGTTTAGGTGAATCATGACCATCGCTGAACTAAAAGAAAAGAACATCACCGAGCTGACCAAGATCGCAAGGACCCTGGAGCTGCCCGGTGCCAGCGGACTGCGCAAGCAGGACCTCATCTTTAAAATCCTGCAGGCGCAGAGCGAAAAAGAAGGCCACATTTTTGCCGAAGGCGTGCTGGAAATCCTGCCTGACGGCTACGGATTTTTGCGGTCGCCGGACTACAACTATTTGCCGGGGCCGGACGATATCTATGTGTCGCCATCGCAGATCCGCAAATTTGATTTGAAAACTGGTGACACCATCAGCGGGCAAGTGCGGCCTCCGCATGAGGGCGAAAAGTATTTTGCGCTGGTGAAGATCGAGGCGGTGAACTTTGAATCGCCCGACGAAGCGCGGAATAAGATTCTGTTCGACAATTTGACGCCGCTGTATCCGCAGGAGCGGATCAAGCTGGAGACTACGCGCGAGAACGCCAGCGCGCGGGTGATGGATTTGTTGACGCCGCTTGGCAAGGGACAGCGCGGGCTGATTGTTTCTCCGCCGCGGGCCGGCAAGACCATGTTGCTGCAGAATGTGGCGAACTCGATTACTACGAACCATCCGGAAGTGGTGTTGATGGTGCTGCTGATCGATGAGCGGCCGGAAGAAGTTACGGATATGCAGCGGTCGGTGAAGGGCGAAGTGATTTCGTCGACGTTTGACGAACCGGCGGCGCGGCACGTGCAAGTCGCCGAGATGGTGATTGAGAAGGCCAAGCGCTTGGTCGAGCACAAGCGCGATGTGGTGATCCTGCTGGATTCGATTACGCGTCTGGCGCGGGCTTATAACACGATTGTTCCGCCGTCGGGCAAAGTGCTATCGGGCGGCGTGGATTCGAATGCGTTGCAGCGGCCTAAGCGGTTTTTTGGGTCGGCGCGAAATATTGAAGAAGGCGGGTCGCTGACGATTATTGCTACTGCCTTGATCGACACCGGGTCGCGCATGGATGACGTGATCTTTGAAGAATTCAAGGGAACCGGTAACTCGGAAATTATTCTGGAGCGCAAGCTGGTGGATAAGCGGGTGTTTCCGGCGATCGATATTCAGCGGTCGGGCACGCGTAAGGAAGAGTTGCTGATTCCGCGGGAGGATTTGTCGCGGATCTGGGTGCTGCGGAAAGTGCTGAATCCACTGTCTCCGGTGGAAGCGATGGAGTTGCTGATCGACAAGCTGAGCAAGACTAAGGGGAACGCTGAGTTTTTGTCGAATATGAGTTCGTTGTAAGTATTAGCGTGTTTGAGATGGAAGCCTCCGGCCTGCGCTGGAGGCTTTGCTTTTTGGGCTCCTGCCGCGCTCCGCGAATTGAAGAGAGCGTTTCCGTTTGCGGTCCTTGATGAAAATCGACATACTTTAGGGACGGGCAGAGGGTTCGCGCCCGTTCGAGGGCAATGTGATGGCGAAGCGGATAGCTTGGAGTGTCACTCTGTTTTTGTTGTTCGCGATTCCAGGCTATGGACAGGTGCATCGTCCGCCGGTGCCGCAGGGTGCGCCGGATGAAACTCCGGCGCCTGTCGACGAAAACCAACAGCGCCTCCAGCGTGATATGGCCAAGAAGGCCAACCTAGAGCGTCATGCGGCACTAAAGAATGATGCCGACAAACTGCTCAAGCTGGCGGGCGAACTCAAGGAATACGTGGACAAATCGAATGAGAACGTTCTCTCTCTAGATGTGCTGAAGAGGGCGGAAGAAATTGAGAAGCTGGCGCGGAGCGTGAAGGAGAAGATGAAAGGGCCGAACTAGAAGAGAAATTGGGTAGTTGGGTGATTGGGTAATTGGGCAATTTGAAAAGCGTCGACGCGCCCGCGTTGACGTAGATTTACACTGCGAGGATGTACGGCGCAGGGCAATGGTTGCCCGCTTTGAACAGCCAAAACAGATCGTTGTCTCGCAACTCCGCAGCCGGAGGCGGGTTTGCATTCACAGAATCCGCAGGACGCGGAGGAGGTGACAATATGAAACGAACGATTGCGGGAGTGCTTTTGTTGATGGGACTGGGCGCGGGAACGATGTTTGCCGAGGATGGATGGCGCGACCGGCGGGATATTCGACATGATGAGGCCAAGATCGCTCATGACCGGCGTGAGCTTCGCCGCGATTTGTATTATGGAGACTATACAGCGGCGCGGCATGAGCGCGGAGAGTTGCGGCGCGAGTATCGGGATGTGAATCGGGATCGGCGGGATTTGTATTGGGACCGACGGTAGAGGATCAAAATCTTTACCACGGAGGACACGGGGTAAGGCAAACGCCATCCGGATGTAGCCGGGTGGCGTTCTTTTTGTGTTTATAACTTCGTGACGGTGCCGCTCTGATTTGCTACCCAGACGTTTGCGCCGTCGAAGGCTACGCCTTGGGCCAGGCTGCCGACGGTGAATGTTCGCTGTTGGGTGCCGTCGCTCACCAGGAGTCTGGTTGTGGTTCCGCTGACGTTGTTCGCGGTCCAGATGTAGGTGCCGTCAAAAGCCAAACCGCGCGGACCTTTGCCCACGAAGAAAGTGCCAACCACCGAGCCGTTGGTGTCAAACTCGGCGACGCTATTGCTGTTCTGGTTGGTGATCCAGATGTGAGTACCGTCAAAAGCTACGCCCCAGGGCTGCTGTCCGGTATGGAATTGTCCTAGGATTCTGCCGTCTGGGGCAAGCTTCATCAGTGAGTCGCTGAACTCATTTGCCACCCAGATGTAGGTCCCGTCAAAAGCGATGCCATTGGGATTGTTGCCAACGGTAAATGTTCCCAGCACCGAGCCATCGCTCGCGCGCAATTTCGTCACCGAGTTGCCATTGAAATTCGATACCCAAATATTTTTCCCGTCGAAGACCAGGTTGGCGGGGTTCGCGCCCACGGAAAATGTACCAAGCAGACTGCCTGTGCTGGCCTGGAGTTTGGTCACGGTGTTGCCGTGAAAGTCGGACACCCAGATGTTGGCTCCATCATATGCGAGTGCGAAGGGAGCTGTGCCGGCAGGGACGGTGCGGATCACGGTACCGTCGCTGGCCTTCAATTCAGTGACGGTATTGTCGTAGAAATTTCCGATCCAGATGTTGGCACCGTCAAAAGCCACTCCCTCGCTTCCGGCTCCGGCGGTGAATTCGGTGGTCTGATTGGCAGCGTACCAATGCAGGATGGCTACTTGATTGGGGTTGATAGGCGGCGCTGTGGAGGGGAGCGTGTTGCCGGAGTTCGATGCTTGAATCCATAGATACGAGCCAGAAAACAGAACGGCCACGGCGCAGAAAAATAGTAGCGTCCGATTCATGTTGTCACCTCGAAATTTTAGTTGTCGTCCGACGATTGCTGGCTACTCGGTATCGGACCGAAATGATCCTCCTGGGAGAGGCTGCTTCGGGGAATCTTATACGAGATTCGGCTGGGCGGGAAGGCTTCGGTGGGCGGCTCGGAGACCGCACCTCAGCGGCTAAAGCCGGCTGGATTTTGCAGGTTTTTATCGCAGCGCTGAAGCGCTGCGCCACCCAAAAACCGCCGGGCTGCGCCCCGGGGACAGCCGAGGGTGGCTGTCCCCACACAGGAACCCTTACCTTAGGCTTTGTCAGTTCTGATTCGCATACCGTAGAAGGAGCGGTAGACGAAGAAGAAGGAGACCAGGAAGAAAGCAATCGCGAGTACGTTGGTGATCGTTGAACCTTGATCGCGGGTTAGGGTGACGGCCAGTTCAACTGCGAGCAGGCCGAAGAGCGTGGTGAACTTGATCACCGGATTCAGGGCGACCGAAGAAGTGTCCTTGAAGGGGTCGCCGACGGTGTCACCGATTACGGTTGCGTCGTGCAGGGGGGTTCCCTTCTGCTTCATTTCCACTTCGACGATCTTCTTGGCGTTGTCCCATGCGGCTCCGGCGTTGGCCATGAAGATGGCTTGATAGAGGCCGAAGACGGCGATGGAGATCAGGTAGCCGACGAAGAAGAATGGTTCGACGAAGGCGAAGGCCAGCGTGCCGAAGAATACCGCGATGAAGATGTTCAGCATGCCTTTCTGCGCATACTTGGTGCAGATGGCGACTACCGCTTTGCTATCGGCTACGGAGGCTTTTTCGACGCCTTCGAGTTTGATGTTGGCTTTGATGTATTCGACGGCGCGGTAGGCGCCCGTGGTGACGGCCTGGGTGGAAGCGCCGGTGAACCAGTAAATCATTGCTCCGCCGGTGATCAGGCCGAGGAAGAATGGGGCGTGCAGCAGCGAAAGCTTGTCGACATTTTCGGTGAGGCCGCTGGTTAGGGCCATGATGATGGAGAAGATCATGGTGGTTGCTCCGACTACCGCGGTACCGATGAGGACTGGCTTCGCGGTGGCTTTGAAGGTGTTGCCTGCGCCGTCATTGGCTTCGAGCAGGTGTTTGGCGCGGTCGAAGTTTACGGACATGTTGAAGTCTTTCTTGATTTCGGCCTGGACGTTGGGGACCTGCTCGATCAGCGAGAGTTCGTAGACTGACTGCGCGTTGTCGGTGACGGGGCCGTAGGAATCTACGGCGATGGTGACGGGGCCCATGCCTAAGAATCCGAAAGCTACCAGACCGAAGGCGAAGACGGCAGGAGCCAACATGGTTGCGGCGGCAGCTAATCCCATGGTGCTGAAGTAGTAGGCGATCGACATCAGCAGGACCATGGAGAGGCCGAGGTAGTATCCCGAGAAATTTCCGGCGACGAATCCTGACAAGATGCCGAGCGAAGCGCCGCCTTCTTCCGCGGAGGTGACGACTTCCTTCACGTGTCGTGACTCGGTGGAGGTGAAGACTTTCACCAGTTCGGGGATGACCGCTCCGGCGAGGGTTCCGCAGGAGATGATCACGGCGAGCTTCCACCACTGGGTGGCGTCGCCGCCGAGGTCGGGGATGATGAAGTAGGAAACCAGGAAGGTCAGAGCGATGGAGACGATTGAGGTGAGCCAGACCAGGGAGGTGAGAGGCGTTTCGAAGTTCATCTCGTCGGCATTCCCGAAGCGGCCTTTGGCGATGGCGGCGTTGAGGAAATAGGAAACGGAACTGGCTACCAGCATCATGACGCGCATTACGAAGATCCAGACCAGCAGTTGAACCTGCACGGTAGGATTCTTCACGCCGAGAAGGATGAAGGTGATGAGGGCGACGCCGGTGACGCCGTAGGTTTCGAAGCCGTCGGCGGAGGGGCCAACGGAGTCGCCGGCATTGTCGCCGGTGCAATCGGCGATTACGCCGGGGTTGCGGGCGTCGTCTTCTTTAATCTTGAAGACGATTTTCATCAGGTCGGAGCCGATGTCGGCGATCTTGGTGAAGATGCCGCCGGCGATACGCAACGCGGCCGCGCCTAGGGATTCGCCGATGGCGAATCCGATGAAGCAGGGGCCGGCGTAGTCGCCGGGGATGAACAGAAGGATGATCAGCATGATGAGGAGCTCGACGCTGATCAGCATCATGCCGATGCTCATGCCGGCTTCGAGGGGAATCTGATAGACCGGGAACGGCTTGCCGGGGAGGGATGCGAACGCGGTGCGCGAGTTGGCGAAGGTGTTTACGCGGATACCGAACCAGGCGACACCGTAACTGCCGCCGATGCCTACCAAGCTGAATACCAGAATGATGGCGACGCGCATGGCTTCCATGTGCTGAAGCATGCCGAAGTAGAGAAGGATGATGACGGCGATGAAGGCCCACAGCAGCAGGATGAAGCGGCCCTGGGTGACGAGATACGTTTTGCAGGTCTCGTAGATTAGTTCCGAGATTTCGCGCATGGAGCGGTGGACGGGAAGATTCTTCAGGCGCATGTAGATGACCATGCCGAAGCCTAGTCCGAAGATGCAGAAGAGGATGCCGATCAGGAGCAGTTTGTGGCCGTCGATGGCGCCGTTCAGGAAGCTGACGGAAGAGAGGTCCGGTAGTTTGAGCGAGGCTTCGCCTCCAGGTTCCGCCGATTGTGCGAGGGCCGAGGCGGCGGTGAGAGTAAGCAGCGAGGCCATGGTGACAGTGTTCTTCAGGAAACGGCCAAGGGCGCAGCGTTTTCGGAACGCAGCATTGGCGAGCCGGGTCAGCATAATAAGTTCTCCACGATGAGTCAGTTTTTAGGAATATACGAACGTGTTTTGAGACCGCCTTCCGGAGAAGCATTCCCGTCCGAGCACGGGCTCATTTACTAATAGCCGCAGCACGGGACGATCGCCGGAAATCCGAACACGCTTCCACCGCAAACCTACAACCAAGTGTTGGAGCTTGGCCGCGTCGGAGTTTGCACCCAGGGCCGTCCGGAAGAGATTAGAACTGTGATCCGGACGGACGAGTGCAAAACGGGCATTTATAACATGTTGGGAGGACGGGGGTCAATGAGACCATGTGTGTACTCTTTCTTAAGAACATGTGTTGCGGGGATCTGTCGAGGCCGCCCGGCATCGATTCATCGCGGTTGACATTCACAACCAAGAGGGATATTGTGAACGGCAAATTTCGGCGAACGGAGAAAGTGCAGCTTAACCAGCTTCACTTCCGCAGGGGGGTTCTACTCGCCGACTTCCCGAAAAAAGAGCGAACGGTGTCTTCTGGACACTGGGCGAAGAAGTTTGTCCCTGGGCGTTTCATTGCTCTTGGACAGTGAGGCCTTGCAAACATCACGGGGCAGAGAATTCGATTGGATCTGTGTAAGGAGGGAAAATGTCTAACGTGAATATCACTCCACAAACGGTATTGTTGACATCGGGTCAGTCGGCAACCTTTGAAGCGAGCGATTCAGTGGGGAAGCCCCTTCCTGTCAGTTGGGGTCTAAATCCGCCGGTCGGCACTTTAGTAACCCCTACGAGCGGCGGTGCGACCCCCACGCCAGCAACCTCGGCGGCTTACGTTGCGCCGACACCGCTGCCATCCGGAGCGCAGACCGTTGCCATTGTCGCGAGCACAGCGAACGACTCGGCCAGCGCGACGATCTTCCTTACGCCTGTCTCCATTGTTCCAGCGAAGGTCGACCTCAAAACCAACCAGCAGCAGCGGTTTGTGGTGAGTGTTGAGGGGCCTCCGCCCGGAGCGACAACGGAAAAGATCACCTGGATTTTGAGCCCTGAACTTGGGACCCTGGAGCATGAACCTGGGAACTCGGACGACCGGACGGTCCTGTACAAGGCTCCGACAGACATCCCCGACCCGACGGCGGTAAACGTTATCGCCACAACTCCCAACCCGGGGGAGCGGGCTAAGGCAACCATAAACCTGACGTCACCGCCGTGGCAGGGTTTGGGGGTCGACATCCTGGGTGCATATCTTCTTGTGGTGTTCTCGCTTGTTTTCCTAATGTTGACGCTGTGGCCTCCGGCGCTACCCAGTCCTGACACGGCAAAAGCAAATCGCATCGAAGCGAACGGAACGCTTGAGACGTTGGTGAGGGCACGCGCAACACGCATGGAGGCTAAGAATAAGCCGCAAAATCAAGCGCCGCCAAAGAACGCGCCAAAGAATACCGCCTCCGCAACCAACAACAATGGAGTCCAACCGACCGCCCCGGAGACAACGAGCGAGACAAATGCAGCAAGTCCGGACGCAGCTAATGTCTCTGACGCAGACATGGCCGACCTTGAAAGGCAGATCGCGGAAGCGCGCGAGGAACTAAAGAGTACGAAAAAAATCGAGGGAGAGGTGAACGATACATATGTGCATACAAAGCTGGTCGTTCGCATTAACCGCGAACTTGATCTGCTCTATCTGGTTTTACTAGCGGGAACTCTGGGGAGCTTCTTGCATACGGCGCAGTCGTATTCGGAATACGTGGGCAATCGGACGCTCAAGAGCAGTTGGGTGTGGTGGTATTCGTTCAGGCCGTTCATTGGGGCCGGTTTGGCACTGGTCTTTTATGCGGCCGTCCGCGGGGGGTTCATGGCGATCGCCACGGGTTCAAGCGCAAAAGCTTCGGAGCTGAATCCGTTTGGCGTGGTGTCGGTGGCGGCCATGGTGGGCATGTTCTCCAAGGCTGCCACGGTAAAGCTAGGGGAGGTCTTTGACACGGTGTTTAAGACAGAAAAACCCAAGGAAACCAAAGACCCGGTGGCTGGTTCCTCGCAGACTTCGACTCAGGCCCCCGGGAAAACGGGGACCGGCAATGCCGCAGCCCCAACCGGGGCAAAGTAACGGATGGAATAACGACTGACGGACTCGCACGGAGGTGGACCATGCAAAAGCTAAAGGAATTGAGCGAAGCCACACCGGTACTCATCGCCCTCGTCTTTCTGGCCGTGCCGGTATTCGTGCTGCTGAGAATGGCAGGGGCGGAGCGAGTTCCGAACGCGGACTACATAAAAGCTGTGTACGCGTCACTGTGGCCCAGCCCTTCTTACGCGTCGCACTCTCTGGTAGCGGTTGATCCGAAAAAGCCACTGACGGTGGTCGCGTTTATGAGACGGGCGAAGGTTGCGAATTACGAGGGTAAGACTGAAACGCCCAAGGATAAGGATCAAACATGGGTGACGGTGGCTCCAATCTTGAAAACCTTTTGCCAGGGGTATGTGAAGGCGCATGGGAGCGATCCGGATCAGCTGAAGTTGCGGCTCAAACAACGATTAGGGTTGCCGCCGCAGCCGGATTACGACACGTTTGTGGAACTTAAGCTGGACCCGAAAGATGTTTCGCACTTTTTCCGGCCGTGCGGAGATCCAGCGACAAATACGAACTCGTGCGAGCCGCCAGCTCCGCCCCAGCCGGAGGAAATCAGAGAAAAGCTCAAGAAATTGAACGTTGCAGACGACAAAGAGTTCCAACCTTACTGGGTGCTGAGCAATTACTACCGGTCATTTGCCAACCATTATCAGTTTCCGTGGACGGCGCTGGGTTATACGTTCGATTGGGCTCTGCGCGAAGATGGGAGTGGGGACTTTGTAAGGTGGGGCGAGAGCGAGTTCGTGATTGCACCCGGAACCCCGATACAGTTTTTATCTTCGGCGGATGCGGTGGCGTACTGCACGCCGTAAAGATTCCCTCTCAAGTCCAATAGGTGCGGTCCAGGGAGCGGTATTGGATGGCTTCGGCTATGTGTTTGGGGTCGAGGTGGGGGTTGTCTTCGATGTCGGCGATGGTGCGGGCTACTTTGAGGATGCGGTCGTGGGCGCGGGCGCTTAGGCCTTGCTGGGTCATGGCGCGCTCGAGCAGGCGTTCGCAGTCGGCGGAGAGTTCGCAGAAGGTGCGGATGTGGCGGGAGGACATTTGGGCGTTGCAGTAGATTTTTTCGCGGGACGTGGAGAAGCGTTCGAGTTGTTTGGCGCGGGTGCGGATTACGCGGTCGCGAATTTTCGCGGAGCATTCGGGTTCGTTGGTGGAACGCATCTCTTTGTAATTTACGGCCGGGACGTCGATGTGGATGTCGATGCGATCCATGAGCGGGCCGGAAATTTTCGAGATGTAGCGCTGGATCATGGGCGTGGTGCAGGCGCACTCGCGGGTTTTGTCATTGCGAAAGCCGCAGGGGCAGGGATTCATGGCGGCGGCGAGCATGAAGCGGGCGGGAAACATTAGCGACATGGCGGCGCGGGAGATGGTGACGGTGCCATCTTCGAGCGGCTGGCGGAGGACTTCGAGGACGTTGCGGGGGAATTCGGGGAGTTCGTCGAGGAAGAGCAGGCCGTTGTGGGAGAGCGAGACTTCGCCGGGGCGCGGGATTGCGCCGCCGCCGATCAGGCCGGCGTCAGAGATGGTGTGATGCGGGGAGCGATAGGGGCGTCTGCCGACCAGGCCGCTGCCGGGGTCGAGGACTCCGGCGACGCTGTGGATTTTGGTGGTCTCTAGGGCTTCTTCGAAGGTGAGCGGGGGGAGGATGGTGGGCATGCGCTTGGCGAGCATGGTTTTGCCGGAGCCGGGGGGGCCGATCATTAATATGTTGTGGCCTCCGGCGCAGGCGATTTCGATGGCGCGCTTGGCGGTCTGCTGGCCGCGAACGTCTTTGAAGTCGACCAGGAATTCCTGGTTTTCGCGGAGGAGGGCGTCGCCATCGGCTTTCAGGGGAACGATGCCGTTGCCGGAGTTGACGAAGTGGATTACGTCCAGAAGCGACTTCACAGGGTAGACATCGACGCCGCCGACCATGGCGGCTTCACGGGCGTTGGCTTCGGGGACGACTAAACGGGAAATCTTGCGAGTGCGGGCTTCGAGGGCTATGGGAAGTGTGCCTCGGATGCCGCGAACGCCACCGTCTAACGAGAGTTCTCCGACGAAGAGGCAGTCGTCGATTTCTTTCCTGGTGAGGCCGCCATAGGCGCCTACTATGCCTAGCGCCATGGGCAGGTCGAAGCCGGAGCCTTCCTTCTTTATATCGGCGGGGGCGAGATTGATGGTGATGTGGGTGGGGGGAATGTCGTAGCCGCAATTCTTGAGGGCGGCGCGGACGCGGTCACGGCTTTCGCGGACGGCGGCGTCGGGAAGGCCGACGGTGTGGAAGTGGTCCTGGTCGGTTTTGATCCCGGAGCAGTCGACTTCGACTTGAATAATGTTGGCGTCGATGCCGTAGACTGCGGCGCTGAGAGTCTTATAGAGCATCGGGTGCTCCGGGCGAGACATTTTTCGTGCCGCCGTCGGCACACCAAGGCCTGATTCCGGAATGTATCTACGGTACGCGGTCGGAGGTGTGCGTGGCTGTGACGGATGTCACAGGGTGAGGCTGTGGATAATGTAGGAGGAGGACGACTCTACGGTAACCCTGTTGCGGGCTGGTGGTTCTTGTTCGACAAACAGAGCGCTATAGACTTGCTATTTTCTCCTGAACCTTGGGAATCCAGACTTCTTGAGCAGTTGGCTCCATCAGGTGAACTCGTTGAAGTGCTTTCTCAAAAGTCATGCGGGCCTCGGCGGTCTTCTGCAATGCCTTCTGCGCATCCCCCAAAGCCATCAGAGCCTGCAAGGAATCGGGCGCAAGGGCAATTCCGGCCTGAGCTTCGGAAAGCGCCTGTTCGGGTTCATGCTGCTCGAGCAGGGTGCCAGAGAGGACGGCGCGATCCAGCGCTGCGGCGTACGGAACGTTGAACGTACCGTCATAGACAAACACGCCATCTTCGATCACAGCGGTCGGATTGAGTTCCATAAACTCACAATATGGACTCAGCAGCGCTGACCCTGATTCATAGAACGTCAGGGAAATGTGGCTGAAGAATACGGGGCCCTGGATTACTGGAGGAGTCGCGGTCCGCAGCCCGGACCAGATCGAATCCATCGTGGGCAGAGTCTTGCACGGAATACCGTAGGCGTGGTACGGAATCAGCGGTTCGGCGGTGTATGCGAACCAACATTCTTTGATGCCTCGCTCGTCCACGTAACGCTTTACCGCTTTTAGTTGCTGTCCCCAATCCGTCGTGGAGTCGGTCAGATACTTGTGGATGTTGGCCGGTCCGCCCCAGAGTTCATTCGCGTACGGAATGTAGGAGGTTGGGAACGCCCGGAGCGAAGACACGACATGGAAAATGATGAGAACTGCAATGGGCCAAACCCAACGGCGATCGCTTTGCATCAGGCTCCAGGCCGCTCCGCTCGCCAACACCAGGGCGAAGATGAAGACCAACAGGATGTGCCGCACTCCGATGTTCAGACTGGAAGTCATCGAAATACAAAAATAAAGCGCAGGCGGCAGGGAGAGAAACAATATCTCGCGCCAGCCGCGTAGCTTGCCGGTAGCAACGGCATAGACGATCAAGGGGAGGAAGATCAACGTGGTCAGAGTCGCTTTTATGACGAACGCCACCGGGAAATAGAACCACACGCCATGCGCATAGACCTTTCCAAACATATAGCTGGGCCACGTATTCGCCACCGAGCGGACGTCTGCCAAACCAAAGAGCCATGACTCCGGCAGCACTTTCCACCGCGCCATCATCGTGATCACCTTGGCTTCCGCCGGACGCAGGGTCCCGAGCGTGCTCTCCAATGGAGGATTGAGCTGTGTCCCGGCGGGACGGGCGGCGTAGCGGAACCCGTAACACATCCACATGACGCCCACCACGATTATTCCGGCGATTACCAGCGCACCAGCCAGGCGTGCTGCCTGACGCAGGCGGGTTTCCTTGCCCGCCTGAGCGGGACGCAACAACTCGGTGATCGCGAGCACGATCAGCATCGGCGGCAGCAGCACCGCGGAATGCTTGACGATAAAGAACAGGCCTGCCGCGAGACCCAGTACTGCGACGCGTCCCCACGAGGGAGACTTCACATACCGGTAGAAAGCATAGATGCCGGCCAGCAGCGCCGCCGCCGCGCCCGCGTCGGTAGTCACCAGGGCGCCATGGGCAAGGAAGTTGGGCTCGAAGACGATCAGCATGAGTGCGATGAATCCCGCGCCCGTGCTAAACATCTCGCGTGCCGTAAGGAAGGCCAGCAGCGCAACCAGTAGCGCAAAGATCGATGCCGCCATTCGAGCGCGGAAGATAACCTTCTCGTAATCATTCTGAAAGATGAGATCGCGTCCACTCAGGTAGGACTCGGTTTTGAAGTAACGGTTCTGCAACTGCGGCTCATGAAGGTTCATTCGCAACAGCGGAACGGCAGCAATCATCTTGACCAGCGGCGGGTGCTCGGGGTTTAGACCAAAATCGTGATGCTTGAGAGACATGTATCCGGCAAAGATGTGATCGCCTTCATCAAACGTAAGCGACTCGTGCTTGACGGAGTACAACAGCTGGAATTCGAGAACCAGGAGCAAGAACACGACCGCGGCTATTTTTATCCAGGACCGCGTGAGCAGTGAATGCGATGTATCAGTCATTCCCGTCGCGGGTCTCGAAGTTGCACGCGCCTCTGCGTTCATTATTTCTCCGCATCAACAATACATGAAGAGGTGGGGCGATACGTCGATGCCCCAGACCCGGACGCGCTCGCCGCGGCATTCGCTGACCACGGCGCTACATTCAGGGTTCCGCTTAAGGACACTACCGACGGTCTTCGCGGCTTCGAGATTCGCGACCCTGACGGCTACGTCTTGTTCTTCGGTCGACCAAGGACGGCGGAGTAGCGATGCGGAGGTCAATGCGTGTAATGGCCTTTTATCGAAAGTTGCTGAGAGCCGCCAGCTTGGCTTCACGGACTACGGACTGTGACTGTCGAACTACGGCGTGTACTCGAAGACGAGACCGACGCCGGCCTTTCCGCCTTGGTTCGTGGTGCCGTAGAGATTGCCGTTCGGGTCAGTAGTCAAACCGGCGTACGGTGTGATTCCGGGGCTTGCACCGAATTGCACAACCACATTGCCGGTCCAGATACCCGATCCTGATGGAGTGAGTTCCTCAAGAGTGCCGCAGCCGTAGCCACCGCAGGTTTGTGGGTAACCACCTGCATTGGTTGCGACGTAAACACTGCCCTGGGAAGTGATGACCACCGGACCATATGGAGTCTCACCATCGTATCCACCCTGGAAGCGGTAAAGGACGTTTTCGGTCCAAGTGCCGTCACTCTGGGGCGTCAGTTCGAAGACGGTACCGCAACCATAGTCTGGGCATAACGTAGCCGTACCGCCGCCGGCGTTGGTCGCTCCATAAAGATTGCCTTGCTTGTCGAGGACAAGTGCGCCCCACGGCAGGAAGCCATCCGGAGCCACATTAAAGAAGCAGATCACCTTGTAGCTCCAGCGTCCGCCGGCCGTGGGCTTCATTTCAAAAACAGCGCCACAGCCGAGGAAGTAGCAGCCTGTGTTTCCTCCCACGTTCGCCGTGCCGTACAAATTTCCCTGAGGATCGAAGATCAAAGCGGCTCTAGGTTGCGCGCCGTCTCCCAGACCGCCGCGAAATCCATGCAGTAGGGTCTTCTGCCATGGGCCGCTGGTTGAGGGCGTCAACTTGAAGATGGTGCCGCAACCACCGTAGCTACAATTCGACGAGCCTCCGAACTCCGTTGTGCCGTACAGATTTCCCTCCGCATCGATAGCCAGCCCGTTCGGACCGTAGCCGTCGCTCTTGCCGGAGAATGAGTACAGAATTTGTTCTGTCCAGGTGCCACCCGCTCCCTTCGTAAGCTGGAAAACGGTGCCACATCCCTTCGTGCAATTACTGTATCGGCCGCCTCCAACAGTGGTGCCGTAAATATTACCCTTGCTGTCGAAGATCACGCCCGACCAGGGAGCGACGCCATCGCTTCCGCCTGCGAAGCTATAAAGGATGGTCTCCTTCCACTGTCCTTGCGCAGTTGGCGTCAGTTCGAAGACCATTCCGAGGTTAAGAGCGCCACCCTGGCTGGTGGTGCCATAAAGATTGCCCTGCGCATCGGCAGCCAGAGTGTCCGTGGGAGACCAGCCATCGGCGCCATTAAAACTGAACAGAGTCTTGAAAGAGTTCGTGGCAGCTTCCGTGACCGTGGTGCACATGCACAATAGCGCAATCATGACGGCCGTGCGAGCGGCAACAGCGGTGAATTTCAGATTTTCTCTTTTTCTCATACGAGAAGCTCCTTGCCAGAAGGTGGGAGCCGCGAACGGGGGCACGGCACCAAAACAGCAGTTCAACATCTTAACATCGAATCGTGCCAAAGAGTGAAATCGCTGATAGTGGGTCAGTTTGAATGACCCAGCACCAATCGCCTGGTTTCGACAGTTGAGAATCGACGCACTCCACAAACTGCGGGCCTCATGGACGTGAAAACTCTGCCGAGGAGGAAGTCGTAACAGATGACGCGACGAAGCGTATTGCTTCCGCTGCTCTTCTTGATGGGGTGGAAAGCCCAGGCTTCCCACGTCGCTTGCATCACCAATGCAGTGGATGGCCGCAGACGCGGGGGTTCGAAGCTGGAAATTGGCCGGGTTTCCCCGCCGACTGTATACTGGCGCTGAATTTCCCTCTGCAGGGAGACGCCCTTCGTGACCTCAGATAAACACATCAATCGTGAAACCTCGAGTTCCAGCGACCGCGATGCCGCGACCACTATCGAGGGCGGGCCAGCCATGTCTTCCGGCATCGTGATCGGACACTATCACCTCCTGCACCGAGTCGGCGTGGGCGGCATGGGCGAGGTGTGGCTGGCGGAGCAAAAGGAACCGATCCGCAGGCGGGTGGCCGTCAAGTTGATCAAAGCGGGAATGGACAGCCAGGAAGTTGTCAGGCGCTTTGAATCGGAGCGCCAGACGCTGGCTTTGATGGACCATCCCGCCATTGCGAAAGTCCTGGATGCAGGTTCGACGCAACAGGGTGCTCCGTACTTCGTGATGGAGTATGTCGCCGGCGTTCCCATCACCGTCCATTGCGACAAGCACCGGCTGAGCACGCGGGAACGTCTCGAGTTGTTCATCCAGGTGTGCGACGGCGTGCAGCACGCGCACCAGAAAGCCATCATCCACCGGGACCTGAAGCCTTCTAACATTCTGGTGGCGGAAGTGGACGACCAGCCGGCGCCGAAGATCATTGATTTCGGTGTGGCCAAGGCCCTGACGCAGCAACTCGGTGCAGAGACGATGTTCACGCGTGCAGGCGCGATGGTGGGAACGCCGGAGTACATGAGCCCGGAGCAGGCCAGCTCGGCGGGGGAGGACATTGACACCCGAACGGACGTGTACTCGTTGGGCATCATTTTTTACGAACTGCTGGCGGGCAAGCCGCCGATTGAATTGGGGGAAGTCGCTCTGGAGGAGTTTCTGCGCCGGTTGCGGGAGGACGAACCCCAAAAGCCCAGCACCAAAATCACCAAGGGCGATCCCACAACGTCCACTGAGGTGGCGCGCAAGCGCCAGACCGAGCCTCAGGAGTTGGCCCGGCAGCTGCAAGGGGAGTTGGATTCAATTGCCCTGAAGGCCCTGGAAAAGGAGCGTTCGCGCCGCTACGCCTCGGCCTCGGAATTCGCGGCGGACATAAGACGGTATCTGAACAACGAACCGGTGCTGGCGGTTCCGCCGTCTCTGGCATACCGCGCGCGCAAGTTCTCCCGCCGGCACCGGGCGGGACTGCTGATGCTGAGCGCTTTCGTGTTGGTCTTAGTGGCGGCTTCCGCAATCAGCATTCGGCAAAGCATTGTTGCCCGGCGGCAGCGCGACCGCGCCGACGCCGAGGCCGCAACCGCGAAGGCGGTCAACGAATTCCTGCAGAACGATCTCTTATCGCAAGCCGATCCGACCGCACAGAGTGGAACCGAATCAGCACCCGATCCGGAAGTGAAGGCGCGCACGCTGTTGGACCGGGCAGCGGCGCACGTGAGCAAAAGGTTCGCAGGCCAGCCCCTGATCGAATCTGAAATCCAGGACACCATCGGCCACGCTTACTACGGGCTCGGCTTGTTCGCAGATGCGGAGCAGCATCAGCGCCGCGCCTATGAGTTGAGCGCTGCGAATCGTGGACCCAACGCGCCGGAGACCCTCGACCTGCTGATGAATCTGTCGGGCACGCTGAGGGACTTAAACAAGTTCTCCGATGCCGTGACCATGGCCAAGACCGCGTTCGAAGCGGAGACTCGCATACTCGGCCCCGAAGATCCCAAAACCGTGGTCGCGATGCAGAACCTTGGCGCACTCTATCTTTTCACCAATCAGCAGACGGAAGCGGAGCCGCTGCTCAAGAAAGCGCTGGAGATCCAGGTACGGCGAAACGGATACGACAATATCGACACCCTGAACACCAGCGATAGTCTGGCACAGCTATACATTGACGAGTCCCGGTATGCTGAGGCGAGTGTGGTGCTGGCAAAGGGTCTCGAGAGCTACCGCCGGGTCTATGGGCCGGATCATCCGTATACCTCGCGCGAGATGTTTGGTTTGGGAAAGGTCTTGCAAGGCAAAGGCGACTATCCCGAGGCCGAGAAAGTATTTGGGGAAGCGCTGGCCATTGACCAGCGGACGAGAGGCAAACGGCATCCCGACACGTTGGGTTCGGCCGAGCGCTTGGGAAGGACTCAGATCGACGCGGGTAAATTCGATGAAGGAATATCTCTTCTCGAAAACACGCTCGGCGAGTTCCGCGAAACCCTGGGTCCGGGAAGCCCTGACACCCTCACTTGCGAACTCTTCCTCGGCGTTGGCTACGATGCCAAAGGCGACCGGGTGCGCGCCGAACAGGCCTTGCGCGCCGCGCTGCAAGGCTTGCAAGCGTTAGGCAAAGACCAGGAGGACCGTGCGACCCTTGCCGCCGAGTTTCTCGGCGTGAATCTTGTGGAGCAGCGAAAATATTCGCAGGCCGAGCCCATTCTTCGCCAGGCACTCGCGTACCGCGATAAAGGAGACAAGGACGATTGGCAGCTTTACCGCGCGCAGGCCTTCCTGGGAGCTGCCTTGAGCGGATTGAAACAATACCCGGAGGCGGAGAAGCTGCTGCGCAGCGGCCAGCAGGGTCTGGAGCAGCGCGTATCGCGCATGCCCGCCGATCAAAAACAATGGCTTCGTTTCTCCGCGCAGCAGATGGTCGATCTTTACTCCGGCTGGGGCAAGCTTGACGAAGCGGCGCAATGGCGCAAAAAGCAGACGCTGTAACTGGCCCTTGGCTCTATGTCGCCGATGAAGCATTACTTCACCGCACTACGAGCGGGACTTGCCACCAGGCTGCGCACACTGTTAGTCTCACGCCCGATGAGAGTCTGGGCGCTGGTTCTGGTTTCCGCAGCCTCCATTCTTGCGTTTGCTCAAGACTCCCCGATCCCTGAGGCGCAATTTGTCCTGCAGAAGAACGTTGCCGTGCCCATGCGCGACGGAGTGGTTCTGCGCGCAGATGTAATACACCCAGCCGGCGGCGGCAAGTTTCCCGTATTGGTGTATCGGACGCCCTATGGCAAAGACGCGGCACAACGCGAGTATATGACGTTCCAGCACGCCGCCGAGCGCGGCTACGCGGTCGTAATCCAGGACGTCCGGGGCCGCTATCACTCCGATGGAGATTTTCGCCCATACGAGAATGAAGGGCGGGACGGCTACGACACCATCGAGTGGGCGGCCAGCCAGCCCTGGTCCAACGGCGCAGTGGGAACGTTCGGTCTTTCCTATCCCGGCGCTGTGCAATGGCTCGCCGCGGTGGAGAGCCCTCCTCACTTGAAGGCTATGGTTCCGGCCATGACATTCTCCACGCCTCAGAACTTCTTCTACGCCGGCGGCACGTGGGACATGTCATGGATCGAGTGGATTTGGGACAACATCGCCTGGGATGCCCGCGCTCGCAAGGACCTGCCAGGCCCGCGCACGGAAGAAGCCGCTCTCGCTGCCTGGGAAAAAGAGGGGCCGAAGATGTTGAACGCCCTTCCCCTGCTTGACCTGACGCCTCTCCAGCAGGTCGCCCCGTACTATTTCGAATGGTTACGACATCCGCCGGAGGATCCCTGGTGGAACTGGAGCGAATTGCGAGGCAAGTACTCTCGTACGCACGCTGCGGTGTTTAACCTTTCGGCGTGGTACGACGACAATTATGGTCCTGAGGGCGCGACCACGAACTACGCCGGGCTGCTCCAGGCCCGCGCCGCTGATAAAGACGTGCGGACTCACCTTTTGCTGGGGCCGTGGGTTCATGGCGTGGGCAGCACAGGAAAAACACGCTCTGGAGAGCGGGAGTTCGGCCCGGCCGCCGCGATCAACTACGACGAGGTTGTGCTGGGCTGGATGGATCGATACCTGAAAGGCGCAGGCGGCGTGGACGGAAAGCCGGTGCGCTATTTTGTGATGGGACGCAACCAGTGGCGGGACGCGGATCAATGGCCGCCGGCGGCGAAGGAGGTGCCAGTATTTCTAGCTCCGGGCACCGGGGGCGCAGGTTTCGGCCGACTGCAATCTGCGGCTTTCGACAGTGGCGACAGCTTCAGCGAGTTCGCATCCGATCCGGCGAATCCCGTCGTGAACCCGTATGACTCCTCGGGCGCCCATGATTATCGCAAGCTGTCTGATCGCGCTGACGTTCTGACATTCGATTCTGCGGCCCTGCAGGAAGACACCGAAGTGACGGGGCCCATCAAGGCCCGTATTTTTGTTTCCTGTGATTGCCGCGACTTCGATCTGTGGACACGGCTTCTGGACGTCTCGCCGGATGGAACGGCGATCAACCTGATGAGTCCGGGGCTGGACGTCGTACGGGCGAGCTATCGCGACCTTGATCGGGGTCCACAGTTGCTGGTGCCGGGAAAAATCTACGAATTGAAGTTGGAGAACCTGATCACCAGCAACGTGTTTCTGCAGGGACATCGGATTCGCCTTCAGATCTCCGCCAGCTTCACCCCGAATTTCTCCCGCAACCTCCAGAGTGGAAAGTCGGAGGTGAATAGCGCAGAAATGAAAAAGGCGAATATTCGCCTATTTCACGACAGAGCACACCCTTCGCAAGTGGTACTGCCCGTTGTCTCGATACGCGTGGGCGGATCGAGATAACTGTGTCGGAATGTGGCACTATTCAGGTTCGTTATGAAAGACGGTCCGGGAAGAACTCGCATCGGATTGGCAGCCGGAATCGCCTCTCTCGTTGGCCCTGCTTGTGCCGTCCTTCCTTACACGGACTACCTCCCGCCCTTTCTGATGCCGGATCTCGCGGGCGTGTGGGTGTTGGCAGCCATCGGGGCCATCGGCATTGGCGTCGGCGTTTTTGCGTTCCGCAAGGGTAGCAAGGTCGCGGGCGCAATTTGCGTCCTGACCAATATCCCCGTCCTCGCCTACTGGGGATTCGTAGGCGCCTTTTTCTCGATGGGCGGATCGAGGTGAGGGTTGTTCTTCGGTCAACCGAGGTAGACGGCGACGTAGCGATGCGGCGGGCGATGAGTGCAAGGACCTGATTCCAACCTTACGCTCTACGGCCCAGAGAATTTTCGGGGTGCGTCGCGCACTATAATAATTACGCCGATGGCCAGCAACCGCTCGTAATAAATCGGTGGCAGATGGGTCTACGCTTATGACACGACCAACGACGACGGCGATTTCACCGTCCTTCATCGTCAGCAACGTCGATCAGACTATCGCGTTTTATCGCGACAAGCTTGGCTTTGAGACGAGATTCCAAGAGCCGGATCGCAACCCTTTTTTCGCCATCATCGGCCGTGACGGAGCACAGATCTTCATCAAGGCCGAGAAAGACGTGACGCCGGTGCCGAACTCCAAGCGTCATCGCCACCTGCGGTTGGATGCCTTCGTCTATGCCCCAGACCCGGATGCGCTCGCAGCTGAATTCGCCAGTCATGGCACTACATTCAGCGTTCCGCTTAAGGATACTAGTGACGGTCTTCGCGGGTTCGAGATTTGCGACCCGGACGGCTACGTCTTGTTCTTCGGTCGACCAAGGTAGAGGGCGGGGTAGCGATGCGGAGGATCAAGAATTGGGGGTGTGATATGCTGTGCCCGATCGAGGAGCCAAAATGAAAATCCTGGTTAAGAAAGGACCAGCCATGGAGCGCAAAAGCAAGCTCACGATTACGATAGCCACGGCAGTGCTCGCCGTCCTCGGCGCCGCGGCCGTTTACGCGCTAGGCCAAGACAATGACAAGTACTCGCTGAAATCGCCGAGCGGAATCGCGTTCTCCGACTTCAGGGGATACGAGGACTGGGCGGTGGTCTCTTCCGCCAAAACCGACGAAAGGCTCAAGGTGATCGTCGCCAATCCAACGATGATCAAGGCGTACAAGGCCGGCATTCCGGGCAACGGCCAGCCTTTCCCGGATGGCTCCATGATCGCGAAGCTCCAGTGGAAGCCGAAGAAGAGTACGGAGGCCCCCTTCGTCGTGGATGTGCCAGACGTCTTTGTTGAGGCTTTCGTCATCGAAAAGGACAGCAAGAGATTTCCGAAAAGCGCCGGGTGGGGATACGCGGTGTTCAACTACGACGCCGCATCGGACAAGTTCACCGCCGATCCCAAGAGCCTCTCAGACTGCGGACACGCGTGCCATACGGCAGTGAAGGCGAAGGACTACATCTTCCACCCGTACCAGAAGCGTTGAATTGCGTGTGCCCCTTCAAGGATACCCACGACGGTCTTCGCGGCTTCGAGATTTGCGACCCTGACGGCTACGTCTTGTTCTTCGGGAGGCCGAGGTAGACGGCGCAGCGATGCGGGAGGCAATGTGTGTAATCGCCTGTGGCTGTTGAAAAACTCTGTGATTGGGTCGACCCTGTCTGAGGTGTGTGGGTGCCGCCCATTCCTTTTTCTCGTTTCTAAGTGGTGAGAAGCGGGGGCGCTTTCGGTGGGCTTAGGAAGCGGAC
>Ga0307479_10000089_pt1 | contig 91259 bp, 74 predicted proteins | sample atmos_gasesECM4C_FD_203743 | JGI IMG/M metagenome (GOLD analysis project Ga0307479, IMG submission 203743) | Hardwood forest soil microbial communities from Morgan-Monroe State Forest, Indiana, United States - atmos_gasesECM4C_515 | ecosystem: Environmental > Terrestrial > Soil > Temperate... | reverse complement strand
GTGTCAGCAGGCCGTGGGTACGGATGCTGCGCGCCAGGTCGTCGATGTCGCCGAGCTCGGCGCGGCAGTTCGTGGGCGGTGGGTCGATGCGCTCCACTGGGACGTATGCCAGCTGGGCGCTGGGGGTGGCCGTTGTCTCCATGGGCGACTCCCTCCGAAGGACCGGTGCGACGCACCCCTGTGGGACGGCCCCGGAGCGCGCCGCAAGCCTCGTGGGCTAGCGGCGGCAGAGCGACGGGGCTGTCAGGGTGCGTTCGGAGCACCGGTCCCGGAGGTCGGCGGACCTTGAATGGCTCATCCAGGACATCGGCTCACCTTCAGCGAAGCGGCCCTCGACGTAGCATCGCTGCCCGTCGTCAGGCGCAGCCGCCCCTGGTATGGTCGGAACTATGAACGCGGAGGAGCCGAATCCCGCGCCGATCGACATGAGCCAGCTCGCCGAGTTGGCCCGTCTGACCCCGGCCGAGCGCTTCCGCCGAGCGGTCCTCACCGCTCGGAACCTGGCCCCGTTCATGGCTCAGGTGGCCGCTCGGCCGAAGGCCGAGCGCGATGAACCTACGGGCTGACGCGCCCCCGTTCGATCCCTACGCGGCCATCCGGGTTCTGCGCCGCCACGGCGTCCGGTTCCTCGTCATCGGCGGCATGGCGGCCGTCGTCTACGGATCGCCGACGGTCACCGGCGACCTCGACATCTGCTACGCCCGCGACCAGGGCAACCTCCAAGCCTTGGCGGCAGCCCTGCAGGAGCTACGCGCCAGGCTACGTGGCGCGGAGCCCGGGCTCCCGTTCCTGCTCGACGCCGAGACCCTCAAGAACGGCCTGAACTTCACCTTCATCACCGACGCCGGCGACCTGGACTGCCTTGGAACGCCGGCCGGGACCGACGGATACCAGGACCTGATCCAGGACGCCGCGACCCTCGAGCTCGAGCCTGGCCTGGAAGCGGACTTCTGCTCTCTCGACGCGCTTCGCCGCATGAAGCGCGCAGCGGGGCGACGGAAGGATCTCATCGAGCTCGAGATCCTCGACCGACTCGCTGACGGAGGCGGTTAGCCGCTGACGGCGGACCCGACCGTGCCGCCGCGAGATCGTCTCGGGCTTGTCGGGATTAACGACGGAATGGCGAAGGGCGGCGCGGAGCCAGCTGCAGGGCGCTACCTTGATGGCTCATGAGCGACCACGTCGATGAGCAGCTGACCGTGGCGGAGCTGGTGGCGGCCAAGGTCACCGCCGGAGAAAGGCCGTCGAGGGCGGACCCGTGCTCGCCGGGCGCGTGCCCGAATTGTGAGGAGCCGCAGCGCGGAAAGCTGTACTGCTCCGACCTGTGCATGCAGATCGGCGAGCTGGTCCGGTACTGCCGCAAGAAGCTCACCGACGGGGGACTCATCGTCCACCGCGATGGCTCGAAGACATGGGCCGACCCCCTTGTCGAGCGCGACGGCTACCAGATGCGGTTGGCCATGATCCTCGGCGGCGGCTACCGCGCCACGGAGCGCCACCTGCCACCCGCCATCCGGAAGGCCGTGCTCGACCGTGACGGTCACCGCTGCGTGGGGTGCGGCGCGACCGAGGAGCTGGAGATCGACCACGTCCATGGCGATGCAGCGGAGCTGAGCAACCTGCAGGTGCTCTGCAAGACGTGCAACGGCGACAAGGCTCGGGCGCTCTTCATGCCAGCGACGGCTCCCGGGCACCGCGAGGCGGTCGCGGCGCTCTGGAGGCGCATCCTGGCTCCCGTACCGGCGCGCGTCGTCGACGACGTGGAGCGATGGCAGACCGTGTGGCGCAAGCTTCAGCCGCCCAAGCCGAGCTGCGAGGGGTGCGGCAAGCGAGTGCCGCTGGTCGACGGACTGTGCGAGCCGTGCGCCGAGGCGCGGGCCGAGTAGCTGAGGAAACAAGCGCCGGAGGGGGCGGAGCACGCCGCCAACATGGCCGGTCTCATGGCGAAGGACGACTGAACCAGGCCGCCGAAAACGCCTCCCCTCACCTCGCGCCTGCGACGCCCGGGCGACAAGCTGGTGGGCGAGCCCGCCCAGAACCTACACGGATTTGCAAAAGTATCGGATACGTACACAAACCTGTGGTGATCGCCGACTCAGCAACTGCTCCCCGCGTCATCAACGAGGACGCCACGGACGGCGTCGAGGATGTCCCGCCAGGGCGTCGCTCCGTCGACTGAAGCCGCGCACGCGTCCCGGTAGGCGATGAGGTCGGCGACCAGCGCCTCCAGGTAGACCGCGTGAGGCACGTCCGCGGAGGTCAGCAGCCGAGGGACCGAGAGCCCGGCCGGCTTCACCCGCATGAAGCCGACACCGGCGATCTCTTCGATCGTGAACGGGGCGGTGAAGCGGCGCGGTCGCCCGATGTGTCGACCCTGATCAGACCCGGAGGATCCACGTTGCCGGGAGCCGCGAGGCGACCCCGCGTCAGCATTCCGGCCACCCTCTCGGTCGTCGACCTCGCTGTCGGCCGCGTCGTGTCGCCGCTCGAGGAGGCTCGACGACGTCGCGATCGCGTCTCCGACGGAGGTGCTGCCCTCGCGTGTGAGGTCCTTCACGAGGCGCGTCATTTCCAGCTGATGCGCCCGATTGGGAAGGTCGCGGAGCTTATCGACCAGCAGGCGCTGATCCGCGGGGCCGAGGGCACGGATGCTCTTGGCGAGCTGCGTCGCCAGCCCGTGCGTATCCATGAGGTCCTGGGTCTCGGGCGCCAGGGCGGCGAAGGCGAGGAGGCCGTCAACCCAGGAGAGCGAGCGGTTCAGACGCTCTGCCACCTCGTCGTTCGTGAGGCTGAAGTAGCGCTTGTACTCCCCAACCGCGTGCGCCTGATCGTGTCTGCTCAGGTCCTCGCGATGGAGGTTGGCGACGAGCGCCTGCTCGAACGCCTTGCGCTCCGCCTGGTCTCCGAGGTCGTACTCGATGACCGCCTCCGCGGCATCGAGGCCTGCGAGCTGCAGGGCGCGCCAGCGCCGCTCCCCGTCGATGAGCATGTAGTTGCCATCCGCGTCCGGCGCCTGGACGCGGACGGGCTGTAGCTGCCCATGGCGCACGATCGATGAGGCGAGGTCGAGCAGGGCCGCCTGGTCGAACTGCGTCCGCGGCTGGCCGGGATTGCGAATGATCCGCTCGACCGGGATCTTCCCGAGGCGAGTCTCCAGTTGCTCCTCAACCACCATCTCGGCCGGCTGAGCGAGGGTGAGACCGGCCATCGCGGCACCACGACGACTCATGCGGCGGCCACCTCCTGCGGCAAGCGCTCCAGAACAAAGTCCGCCAGGTTGGAGTACGCGTCGACCAGAGCGTGGAGGGCGCGATCACGCTTCTGCCCATACCGGTCGCGGTACTCTCGGATGCTGAGGCGCTCCTTGTTCGCGTGGCCGACGTACCCGCTGTTCGGTACGATCGCAGGAGCCACAAGGTCGCCGTAGGTTTTGCGGAGAAGGTCGATCACGATCCGGTCGGCGGTCCCGTTCGGCTGCCGGCGCCAGATGCTCACCACCGATCGCTTGAGCATGTCCAGCTTGGGCAACCCCAGTGACGACCGGGCCGCGGCCGCCAACTGCATCATGTCCCCGACATGGTCGGCGTCGGGAAACAGCGCAGGCGTTGGAACAACGAGGAGGTCGACCACCGCCATGACGTTCTTGATGATCGACGTTGAATGGCCGACGTCGACAACAACGATGTCGTAGTCGTCGGCGACGTGGCCGAGCATGCGGCGGATCAGGAAGGGCCCGTCATCGACGGCCTCATAGATACGCATGTCGACGTCTCGCAGCTTGGGACTCGACCCGAGGACGTCGAGGTTCGGTCGCGCTCGCCGGAGCTTCGACCGCGGATCGAGTGGTCCGGACGGGCGAGCAAGGAGACCATCCAGCCCTTCCCATGGCTGAGCGCTCCCTCCGGTGTAGGCCGTGTAGTCAGCCTGCGAGTCACAGTCGATGCCGAGAACTCGCCGGCCACGCAGCGCGAGCTCACACGAGAGCTGCACGGCAGTCGTCGACTTCCCGACCCCGCCCTTGTGAGCGCACACCGCCATCACCTTCATGCCGGGTCCTCGTCGTCGGCGCCCAAGTCGTAGCCGGCAGCGGCAGCGACCAAGTCGCTCACGCTGAGGTCCGCGCACCGGGCGATGGCAGCCTCGACGAGCTCGTTGTAGGTCGGCTCGCGGCGCAGCGCCTTGTACGCCTCGTGCTGCCAGTCCTTGAGCTGTTCGACGGTCGTCTCGCTCAGGCGGAGGCGCACGTGCTTCCGGCCATAACCCTGGTCGGCCAGCACAGCCACTCGGAGCTCCCTCCGGGGCGCGGTCGTGGATGACGTGGAGGGGAAACCGCGCGTCCGCAAGCGTACAGCCGTTCGAAATCCTGCGTCAAGGCTCACCGGAGTCACCGATGCCGCACCCCTGGGCCGGACCTATGGGATCGTCCACGCAGGAGCCCTTCCTGCGGGCCTCAAGCCCACGTGCGTTCGCGACCGATCGTGGCGGCAGGAGCGCCCTGCACCCCAACCCATCCGAGCGGCCCTGGAACGCCCCGGTGCTATGGGATTCCCCACTGCTTATCCACAGCGCGCTGCCGCGGGCCGGAAACTATGGGTTTCTCACGTCGTCCCGTGCCCTCGGTGCGACTTGGAACCCATACGGTTGGGCCCACGTGGGCCCCGGATCGGACCAGCAGGGCGGCCAGCGCTGGATAGGCCAGTTATCCACAGGCGTGCCCGGGCGCACGTACGAGTGGCCCCGCCTTCCCCTAGCTGTGGCCCGCCGCTCGCGTCGAATCCCATAGTGGGAGTGCCCGCATCCCATGGCGATGGCCCGATCAGTAGTAGATAGTCGTGTGATAGGGCGGTTCCGTCTCTATAGGTCTACTCATAGTCCCGCACGGGCCAGAAAACTGGCCGAAGCAGAGACGACCTAGGCAACGCGGAGCTCCACGCCGCGATCCTCGTCCTCCCGGCCGACGAGGCCGACCGGTCCGCACCCGATCCCATACGTTCGGGCCCGCCAGCTGGCTCGATCCCATAGCGTTCGGTCCTCGGCGACGTGCCGGAGCGGCCGGCGGCGCACGCGAGCGGAGATCCCATAGTCCTCGGCCGTCCCGATCGCGCCAAGAGGCGCTTCCGAACCCATAACCGGCGGTCGCCAGGACCCCCGAGCCGATCCAGATGAGGCTTCCCATACAGGTGGCCCGGCGGATCCCATCAATCTGGCCCGCTCCCGAATACGAACCCACGTTCGCAAGCCCTACCATGGTTGCGGCCCGGTAGCCGGTCTGTTGGAATGCGCGGAAATCTCGGACGGCCAAGCTCTTGGAACGATCCATCCCCACGTTGCACCACAGGTAGAGGCCATGCCAGAGGCTGGACCCAGTCAGCGTCCCAGCCGCCCCGCGGACACCCCCCCGGGACGCCGAAGCGAGATGTCCCTCGCGGAGATCATCGCCGCCGCGAGCCAGGGCCTCGACGCGGATCGTGCCTCGGACCCTGAGCAAGAGGACACTCCTCGAGGGCCGACGTCTCCGCGGAGCGCTCGCGATGAGGATGTGGGTCCTGACCTCCTCCAGTGGTTCCTCCACGAGACCAACACTCTGCGTGCCCCCGTCTACCGCACCGAGGCACGTGACCGACGCGATGAGCCGGGTGCTCTGGCCAGCGACGACCCGGCTCAGTTGCCGCTCCTCGAGTACAAGTACGCGGGAGACGACGAACTCCTCGTCATCAGCCGCATGGGCGAGCTGACCGCGCGAGACGTCCGCGTCATGAGCGTCATCAGCCAGGTCTTCTTCGAAGACGGCTGTCCTGCGAGCAACGCGATCGTTGGGGACACGGCCACCCTGGGCTACATCGCCCGCCAACTGGGCATGCACCCTGATGGCGCGACGGGGTTGATCCGCTCCTCCATCCAGAGGCTCGCGACCACCAAGGTGGTGTGGAAGAGGAAGCGCACCGTCGTCGATGAGGCCGGCGTGGTCCAGGAGACCGATGACGCCGAGCTGTCGATCGGTTTTCTCTCAGACTGGGGGTTCCGGACGAGGCGGACGAAGGGGCGGGCAGAGGATCGTCGCAACTTCATCCTCCTCAACCAGATCATGGCCGAGAAGATCCGCGCCAAGGCCTACACGTGGCTGCGCGCCGATGTGGTGCGTCGGCTGAAGGACGACGCCCTCGCCACCAAGCTGTACATGTTCATGCGCACCCATCGTCCCGACGACAAGGGCGTGATTCAGTATGGCGTGATGAATCTCGCGCGCCGGTTGGGCTGCAGCGACACGAAGCGATCGCGGGTCCGCAGGAAGATGGAAGCCGCGGCCCAAGCTGTCTGCAGGGCGGCGCCGAGCGAGTTCCCTGGATGGCACCTGCGAGAGGGCCGGGCCGATCAAGTTCTCGTGATGCAGAAGCGCCTCCAGGCGTCGCGCCCTCCGTTGGCTGTCCTCCCGGACTCCCCTGCGCGGCGTGTGACCGGTGGACGTCCTGCCGTGTCGCGCGCGCCAGCAGTGAGCTCATCCTCCGCAGCGCTTCGCTAGGGCGTTCGAACGGATGGCGGCGCACTGCCCTCAATAAGTACCCGATACGTACGCTACGCGGCGTATATGCGGCGGCGAACACACGTCCACGCTAAAGTATCGGATACGTACACATGAATGTGTAGTGGGGCACGACCGGCGGTGAACGCCGGTACGGAGCAGGCCCGGGACTCCGATCGGGAGGCCGGACGACCCGGGGCTCGCCGGACGGCCCCCATCCCCAGGGATGCTCGCCGCCGCGGCCGCCGGCGGCGCTGAGGGTGGACGGTCACCCCCCGTCCGCGGGATCAGCCGGGATGTGAGAGGTGGAGCCACACGGCGAGGCCGAAGGCGAGCAGGACGAGCGCGACGGTCATGGGAACTCTCGTCCGACTGTAGGCCGGCGACGACGAGCCGCAGGTTGAGGAGCCGTAAAGGGGGCGTGGTGGCGCATTCCCGGGAGAGCCGCCCGGCGCGCCGCTTGACCACAGGTGCTGGAGGGTGGTGCAGTGCGCCGCGCACACCCGGTGATCGGAGGAGCTCCACATGTCTCTCGATGGGCGCGTCGCACTGGTCACCGGAGGCGGGTCGGGCATCGGCGCGGCGATCTGCCGGGCATTCTCCGCAGAGGGGGCGGTCGTCGCCGTCCTCGATCTCGACCTGGCCGCCGCCGAGGCGGTCGCTCGCGACCTCCACCGCGGGCTCGCCGTGCAGGCGGACGTCAGCGACTCGGCGGCCGTCGACGCCGCCGTCGCCCGTGTCGTCGCAGAGTTGGGCCAGCTCGACGTCCTCGTCAACCCGGCCGGCGCACCTCGCCCTGGCTCGGGCGTTCAAGGTTAGCGAGATCGACCGCGACGAGTTCGCCCGCCTTCTTCAGGAGACCTGCGAGCAGGTCGACGTCTGGGAGCGGTGTCCTTCGGGTCGGTCGAGCCCCTCGCGGTCCCGCGGCAGGTAGGCGGTGACCCGGCGCGCCACCGGTGCGGCGGGTCCTCGCCGGCGGTGGCGCATGTACGAGACCGCGGCCGCCAGGCGGCCCGTCCGGGAGGGAGTACTTCGACAATATCTGAGAGGGGGTTGTGCCGCAGGAGCGCTGCTCCGACACCAGGCCGGTGGACCCGCTGGCGTCGAGCGCCGCCGATCGCTATGCTGCCCGGTGAGATGGCGGGCCAGGGCGACGAGGACAGGCGCGAGCGAGAGCGAGACCGCGAGAGGGAGCGGGAGAAGGAGACCGAGACGGTCAACAAGATGCTCCAAGAGGAGGAGCGGAAGCGGCAGGAGTTCGCCGAGCGCCAGCGCCGCCAGCAAGAGGAGGAACGCCGCCGACGCGAGAGCGGTCAATAGGCAGGCGATTCCCTTCGTGTTGACAGGGTAGTCTCTGGCCCGCATGGCCGAACAGCCCAGCGACCAGAATGAACAACTCAAGCTGGAGCAGGTCCGGGGCGTCTCCTACCGTCAGTTGATCGAAACCCAGCTGGCCGAGGAGCGTGCAACCAAGGCTTCACTTGAGCAACGTGGGCTGGCCGTTGTCACGACCTCAGGGGTGCTCGCGACCCTCCTGTTTGGCCTCGCTGCCTTCGCCAAACAGTCCCAGAAGGTTGCGCTCGGTGCCCCCGAGCGATACCTACTGCTGACTGCCCTCCTTCTCTTCGTGGGAGCGTCGGCCGCTGGGCTTTGGGTGGCCAGGCCGCGGGCCTATAGGGAGGCGAAGATCGAGGTCCTCTACGAGCGGGTGACGAAGGATGAGTGGTATCAACGTGATCCCGTCGAGGCGTACCGTCGCGACGCGCAGTCGAACGTCTTCATCTTAGAGACAGCACGAACGAGGAACGGGAATAAGGCGAAATCACTGTTCCTCGCCATCTCGCTGGAGGTCCTCGCCGTAGCATGTGTCGCCGCGGCGGTGGGATTGGTCGTCTACCGCGCGTGACGCCGCGCCTCGGGGTCCCGCCGCCCCGAGGCGACCATCCGGTATCAAACTCGACATATCATTGGTGATGCCGTGGACGACCTTGACGCCTTCGTCCGGGACCGCACCCGGACCAACCGTGACTTTCCAGCGCTTGTCGACGCCGCCAGGGAGCGTCGCCGGCTCCTTCGCGAGCTGGCCGCTGCCCGGCGCGACGCGGGTCTCACCCAGACCGCGGCCAGCCGCTCGGATGGGCACCTCCGAGGCGGCGGTCTCCCGCCTCGAGTCGGGAGAGGTGGATCCCAAGGTGTCGACCGTGAAACGCTACGCCGCCGCCCTCGGCAAGAGGGTCGAGTGGCGGGTCGTCGGTGACGCTCCGGCCGCCTGACCCAGGCGGCGACAAACGTCGCCGCGCGGGAACCGTGCCGTATTGGCGGGGTCGGTCAGTCGTCCCGCGCCATCAGGTCGGCCAAGTACGCGGCGTGCTTCCGCTGCGCGGCGGCAGGGTCAGGACCTGGCGCTGCACGCTGCTGAGGTAGATCTGCCGGTTGAGCCAGGAGGCGCGGGCGGTCGTGTACAGGGGGGCGGCTTGCGCCGCCCCCGCGATCGTCAGCCCGCCTCGGGCTGCTATCCGGGTGGTGAAGTCGATCCGCCCCGACGGTGGGCGCCGACCGCCCGCTCGACCACTACGGCACGGTGGCCTCCACGCCGACCTACCGCTACCTCAGAAGGTGCGCCCACGGTCCACCGCTTCGACGAGGTGGCGAGATCCCTATGCTGCGCTTGCTGTCTGTGATCCTCGCCGAGGGCCGGACGTCGGCCCTGGATTACGTGTGGGCTCCGTACGGAGAGAAATGGAGCGTTTCCTTTGTGCTACCGGGCAGTCGTAGCCAGCTGTTGTCACGTAGATGGTGCTCCCTACCTTCGATTTCCAGGAAGCCTTCGGCCCCGACAACACGACCACTGCGCCGCCACACATGTTCCCAGAACCGTCCAGCGGCGACGGCGCCGCAGACGGCGGCCACCTCGTTCGCACAGTCCTCGACTGACCCGGCACGCCCTCTCGTGATGCCGTAGCGACACGCCTCACCAAGCACAAAGTCCACATCGTCACCTGCGACCGTGATCCAGATCCTCGCCGCATCGGGAGAAATGGGTTTGATCTCGATGTCGGCGTCAGCGCCTCCCGTGCCCGGAGCGGAAACGCTCACCTCCGCGTCCCCTGCGCGCGCCCACATCTGGCGCTCGACTGCTCTGAGAATCGCCGCTGGAAGCTCGGCGAGCTGGCTCACCATGCAGACCGTAGGATATCGAAGTGGAACCCTCTTGCGGGGCCCACTCGGAGGCTGAAGGCAGTCTCGGCACTGCTGTAGGGGCTCCACCCAAGGCGCAGCGGTCCGCGATTGAGAAGGCCCTTTGTGTACGTTGTTCCTCCGCGACCGAACAACTTGCTGTTCACGCCGAGAAGTTTGCTGTCCTTCGACAACTGGCCCAGCTTCGTTGCTCCGACGGCCTCGGTCACGAGGTGGCCAACGATAGCGCCTCCGACCATCCCCGCCGCCGCAAGCGCAGCGCCACGGTAATCCCCGTCCGCCAAGTTCGCCGCGATACCGATGGCGCCCGCCACCGTGCCGATCGGTCCCGGAACGAACGATGCCACCGCGGCCACTTTGGCCACCACGTGTGAGACGTGCTTGATCGCGTGCCAGGCGGAACTGATCCAGCTGAACCCCCATTGGCCGCTGAGGTCATAACCGTTGACCGGGTCTTGGTTCGCGTAGTCGTAGTCGTTTACGGACCCGTGCTCCACAGGATCGACCGCGAGGAAGCGTCCGAGCCCCGGGTCGTACAGTCGCGCTCCCATGAGCACCACGCCGCCGCCAGCGTCCGTATCGGTGGTGTACTTTCCGAAGCTGCCTACGAAACCGAACGGCGTGGAGTTGGTTCCATTGGCCGGCGGCGTGGTGGGGACCCCGAAGGGATCGTAGGTAAATGGGCCGCCTGTCAGGTTACCGTTGGCGTCGGCGGTGGCAACGGTGTTCCCGTGGATGTCTGAGTAGAGGTAGGTGGGCGCGCCGGTCGCACGGTTGCCCGCGTACTCGACAGCCACCCCGTCGAGGTAGCTCTTGGTGATGTTCCCGCTCTTGTCCGTCTCGTAGCTGGGCGTGTCACCGGTGCCACTGTAACGGTAGATCGTGTCCGAGGCCTTGGGACCGGTCTGCACCCGCTCGCGGACGCGCCCTAGGGAATCGTACGTGAAGCTGATCGTCGACCCGTCGGTCGTGTTGGTGAGTTGGGAAACCTGCCCTGCAGGAATGGTTGAGTCCGAGCTGTAGGGGTCTTGGTATGCAAGCGTCTGCCCCGGGCGCGCCGTGACGTTTCCGGCGATGTCGTAGGTATACGCTCCCGCGTTCGCGCCACCCGTCACGCTGCTCAGCTGGTCCGAGGCGTTGGCACCGCTGTACTGATATGTGATCGTGGTGGAACTCGAGTCCTGCTCGATCCGGTTGGAGTCGAGGTCGTACTTGTAGGTGTGAAGAGTGTTGCTGGGGTCCGTCCAGGTGGAGAGGCGCCCGAGTGTGTCGTACCCGTAGCCGTACGTCCCGTCCGGACCCGTGACACCTTTCAGTTGGCCGCTAGGGCTGTAGGTCGCGTTCGTATAGGTGGCAATCGAAGCCTGCGTCGAGGTGACGAGATTACTCTGGCTCGCCACCCGTCCCGATGCCGGATCGTACGTCTGATCGGTCTCGGTGCCGTTGGGCAGCAGGGTCTTGTCGACCTGACCCGTATCCTGCTGGTAGTGGAACGTGACGGTGTGATTCGCCGGGTCGGTGATCGTCGTGTTCCTACCGTCGCCGTCGTATCCGTAGCTGACGGCGAGGCCGTTGTTCGCACCATCGTCCGTGGTGAGCTGATGACCCTCGAGGTCGTACGTGTTGACCGTCGTCTGGTTCGGCGTATCGGTCTGCAGCGGTGCGCGTGTCAAGGTGTCGAACGTCTTCAGCGACGTCATCTCGCCGAGGGCGTCGTAGCTCATCGCGAAGGCGCCATCCGGACCATAGACGTCGACGATGTTGCCGTTGTTGTCGTAGTCCGTGACGGTCGCCGCCATCCGACCCGGGGGCAACACGGACGTCTCCCGGCCATCGGCATCGAACGTGTAGGTGGTCTTGTGGCCCTGCTCAGCCTTCTGGATGACCAGCCCCGAGGAGAAGCCCCCAGCGGGAGCGACCTCGTAGGTGTACTGGATGGCACCCGTGCCGCCCTCTCCCGGTATGTCCTCGGAGGTCAGCAGGCCCGCGTTCGCGTCGCTGTTAGTGTCATAGTTGTACTTGCGCGTATAGTTCGGATCGGGCACTGAGCCGGTCATGCCACTTGGCGAGGTGGTGGTGAGCGTGCGACCGTATGTGTCGAATGTCGTGTTCCAGAGGTACGTCTTTCCGTCGGTGGTGTTCACGACCGACTTGCCCGTCTGAAGGCCGCGTACTGGATCGACGGGCGCTTGTGCTGTGCCGGCGTAGCTGTAAGTGTTCGTAGCGCCATTCGGATCGACCGTCGTGGTCACCAGCCCGTAGTTGGGCTGCAGCGCGCTCGCCGGGATCGTGGTGTACCCGCTCGCGCCCGGCGTCTGCCAGCCGATGCGCACACGCGAACCGCCGGTCAGCTGCTGGTACTCGACCATGATCTGGTGGGTACCAGCGGTCAGGGTGAAGCCGCCCTGGAAGAGCGCATCCGAGTAGGCCTCGTAATAGGCCTGCCCATTCGCGGGCCAGTTGTCCACTCGGAGAACGCCGTCGACATAGAGGCGCACACCGTCGTCCGCGCCGGCGAGGAAGTGGTAGGTGCCCGACTGGGGGGCGACGAGCAGGCCGCTCCACCGGGCCGACCAGTTGGTCGTCGGCACGCCCGCGGCCGGTGCCGCCCCGTTCCAGTTGACGTCGAACGTCGCGCCGGCTCCCGTGAGGTCGGTCTCGAGCGCCGTCGCGCGCCCCGACAAGCTGGTGTTGCCGTAGTAGGCGGCCTTGAGACCCTGGAGACCTCCGTCGTAGATGGAGCGGCTGGTCGCCCACTTTTCGGTCGTCAGGCTGCTCATGGGGATGATCTGGGTTCCGGTGATTCCAGGCCCGGACCAGCTGAGCTGCGCCTGGGCAGGAGCTGAGGTCGCGAAGACCTCCCAGCTCAGCCGCACCGGGCCTCCGGGCAGAGTCACGCTAGGGACCGTGCTCGAGACGCCGGGGGAGTTCCAGTCGTCGATGACCAGGGCGCTTCCGACCCGCAGGCGGGTCCCGCCGCTGTCGTTGGCGGCGAAGGTGTAGGAGCCTCCGCCCGGCGGGACCTGCAGAAGCCCGGTCCAGCGGACGGAGAAGGGGGTCGCGGAAATCGACGGATCGGGGCCTCCCGACGCCCAGTTGAAGGTGAGGGCGCCGCCCGTCCCGCTCGAGGTACCCGAGGCAATGGGCACCCCCTTGAGCTCGGCATTCGGGTAGTACTCGGCGTAGAGGCCGCCGGCGATCTGGGCCACGTTGGGGTCGGGGGCGGGACCGATAGTGGTGATCACATTTCCGGCGTTGTCGTAGGTGGTGTCCGTGCGCAGCCCCGCACGGTCGACGGTCATTAGGGGCCGGTCGTTGCTGTCGTACGCCACGTATGCGCCGTTGGTCTTGGTTGGATCCTGATCCGCCTGGAGCGTCTCGACCAGCCGATTTCGGCTGTCGTAGAAGACACGCTCGGAGTAGCCGTTCGGGCAGGAGGTGCTAGGCGTGGCCACGCAGTTCGGGGTCCGCACATCGGTCGACCCGGTGTTGTAGACGTACTTGGTGACCGGCGTGGTCGTGCCCACGGTCGGCTGGGTGATCGAGACCAGGTGGTCGAGGGGGCCAGTAGTTGGATTGGTCGTGGCGCCTGTGCCGTAGGCGAAGGTCGTCGTGTTGAGGTTCGGGTTGGTGACCGACCCTACGAGGCCGGCCATCAGCCCAGTGGCGACGGAGTCGTTATAGCCGATGGTGAAATGACGGCCGCTCGGGGAGGGACCCGTGTCGCTCGGATAGTGGACTCTGGTCAGACGGTCGGCGGTGTCGTAGTCGAACGATAGCTGCCTGCCGTCCCACGTCGTGATCGACTTCAGCCGTCCGCTGTCGTAGTAGGCGAAGCTGACCGGCCGGCTGAGGATGTCCGTTACCGTCGCCAACCGCGGCGGGAAGATGGGGTTACTGTGGTTGTCGACGCTCGAGAAGGTGTAGGAGAAGGCCGCCTGGCCGCTCGCATTCTCGTCGACGTCGGCAGCGGTAACCACGCCCGTGGTGTCGAACACGGACACCGCTCCCGATGGGTCGGTGAGCGTCCACCTTCCGTCGAGGGCCCGGGAGAGGGTGGCCGTCACCCCGGGCGGCGCCTGGAACTGGGGCGGCGCCTGGTTGCCCGGGCTGACGGGGGCGGCCTGGTTCAGGAACTCCCACGAGGTGGAGTCGTTCTCCTTGATCTCGACCCGGGAGATCCACTGAGTGGGGTCGGTTGTCGAAGGGATGACGTTGCCGGCGCCGTCGTACGACGTGAGCCGTGCCGATGCAACGTCGGCGACATCACCGAGCTGGAAGCCCAGGCCCAGTCCCGGACGCGCGAGCGCGACATGGTCGAACCAGGCCTGGCCGCCGTAGAGAGAGAAGGCGACGCCGTCGATGCTGGTGCCGCCGATGCCCACGTCGGACGAGGGGATCGTCAGCCGCACCCATTGCCCAGACGCGGGTACCGACCCAGATTCCTGGTGGAGCGAGACCGTGCCGTTCGTCCCGCCGTAATTGGTGATCAGGTTCGGGCCCCAGTATGCCCGGTGATTCCAATCACCCCCGACGGCGTGGAACTGGAGCATGACCTCGCTCGGCAGGTTCGCCGGGTCGAGGTAGACGTAGGTCTCCATGATCCCGTTGGTGGGGACCGCGTACGTCTGTAAGGCGTTGTAGAAGTATTCTTGGTGGGCTCCGCTACCCGCCGGGACATCGACCGACGCCGTGCCCAGGAACTCCCGGCCCTGCACGAACGTCAGCCCCTGTCCGGGGTCCTGGTGGGCCCCATATGGGAGCAGGTCGTCGACGTACGCGCCCACCTGGGTGGCGTCGGAGTTGTAGCTGACGCCGACGGAGAACGGCTGGGTGACGGTGGGCAGACTCGTCCCCGGGAGGTCGAGGACGAGGTTGCCGGTCGCGAGGTTGACCGAGGCGGCCCCGCCCCCGCCGACGTTCACCTTGTCCATCGGCCAGTCCGGCCGCGTGCCCAGCTGGTAGGAGTCGACGAGGAAGGTGCGCGGAGGGCTCGAGAAGCTGCTGGCAGGGACCTGGAGCCCGGTGTCGCCGGATGCGGTCACGTGCCAGTAGTAGCGGTTGCCGTCCTTGAGCGCCCCGATCGGGACATTCCAGTTGGTCGAAGACTGCCATCCGGAGGTCACCAGCCCGGTGTTGAAGGCGGGGGTCGGGCTGAGCTCGAAGCGGAATTGGGTGGCGCCACTCACCGCGGTGGTGGTCAGCGTCGCCGTGGTCAGCGTCGACCGGTCGAGGTTGACCATCGTCGTCTGGTCGGTCGGGCTCTGCTCGGTCGGCTGGGGGAGAACGGCGATGTTGAAGTTCGACGTGGATATGTTGTACGACGAGAACCAGGCGACGCCCTCCTCCACCATGTCCCATCGGAGCTGATAGAGGCCCTGCGCCAACCCTTGGACGTTCGCGTTGACGGTCACGTGCCCGCCGGGCGCCACGTAGCCGACCGACGTGCGCTGGCCGTCGAGGATCAGCTGGTTCCCCGAGCGGTCGTAGACGTGATACGCGAGGTTGTAGGTGGCCCCACCGCCGACGTTCCAGGCGTCGCTCCCGGTGTTGGTCACGGTGATCGGCATCGTGGTCGCAACGTTCGGCCCGGGATCGCGGAACGGGTTCGTGCCGGGGATCTCCGCGGGGTCGTTCTGGGACACGCCGGTGGAGTAGGTCGCGCCGAGCGACTCATAGGTGACCTGGAGGTATGACGGGTTGCCGCTCGTGTCGCCGGCCAGCTTCTTCCAGTAGCTCTGGGTCGTCTCGTATGGCCCCTCGTCGACGCGCAGTCCGGCGAACGGCCACGTGCCGTTCGCCCAGTTCACCGCCCAGCTGGTCATGTCCACCGAGCGCCACTGGTATCGAGCCGCCGAGTCGACGATGTAGGCCGACCACGGGGAGGGCTGGTTGTTCCACGTCGTGGTCAGAGGCCACGCGGTGACCATGGGCCGGAGGTAATACGCCGTGGACGTCGAGATCCAGTAGTTCCAGTCGAAGTACCCGTTCCACGTGGCGGCGATGATCCGCTTGCCCATGATGGGGCTGATGTCGTAGCCGAGGAGCGTGCGGTTCGTCCCGGTGCTGCCGCTGTAGTAGCCGACCTGGTCGTCCGCCTACCACGCGTAGTAGTTGTTGGGATAGGCGTTGGTCACGTAGTCGTCGCCCTCCCAGGTGTTTCGGCCGATGCTGATAGAGGGATCGATGGTCACCGGGTACACGCGCGCCGGATCGGCCAGCCAGGCACCGGCGGCCGTCACGACCACCACCGGCGTCGTGCCCGACTGGTCGAGGCTCACCTGAACCGGCGCCGTGGCCCCGCTTCCCAGATGCGGGTCCACGTGGGAATCCGCCATGGTGCCGGCCGGAATCACGAGCAGCTCATTGTCCGAGGCGTCGTAGAGGCCGATGCCGCCGTTGGGGTCCGGCTTCGGCGTCGCTCCCGTCACGTGCAGCGGGAAGCGGTACACGGCATCGGCACCGCCGCCGGGCGGCGCGTGGAGGATGATGTCCTCCTTCACGGTGCCACCGCTTACACCGTAGTGGAGGTCGGCGTTGGGTAGAGCGGCGGAGTACTGGGCGTTCGACGACGCGACCGCGGCGGCACTCGACGCCGTCCCGGTCGGCGCCCCGAAGCCCGCCGAAGCTCCGCCCGCCTGGACCGCGAGGACGTCGGAGCCCGAGGCGGCGTTCGTCGTCAGGCTCACGTCGAGGGGCCCCGAGGTGTTGTGCAGGCGTCCATCGGACCTGGTGACGAGGGTGTTGTCGATCGTCTGCCAGCGGCCGGATGCATCCTTCCAGTTCACCGGGGCGGCGTAGGTGCGGGTCGTGTACGACCCATCCGGATTGAGAAAGGTCCTCGCCTTCGCTGTGCGGAGGTTCGGCACCTCCTGGCTGCGACCGTCGACGTAGCCCGTCGCCGTCGCGGAGCTCGGGGCAGGCTGGAGCGCGGACGTCGGCGTGCTGCCCGTCTTGTGGAGGAACGGAGTCGGATCGACAGCGGGGCTGCTCGGGGGGGTGTAGGGAGTAATCGCTCCCGTGGCGGCTGAGACACCGCGCGGAATGACCACACCGAGCAGCGAGGTGATCCCGTTGCCGTTCCCGGCAAGGAGGCCCCCAAGGACGGTCAGGACGAGTAGCGTGCCACTGAAGCGCAGCCGCGATGACTTTGCCCGCAAGACGGAATCCCCCACGATGATCTGATCCAGAGCGATGCCCTGGTCGTCACCGTCCCGCCGGGAGAAGGGCCTGCCGCCGGCGCGACCGTACCTTCCGATCGGCTGACCGTCCGCCCGCGGTCAGCGGGTTGTGTGAAGGCCGATGCACCGTGGTCACACGTGGGCGCTAAAGTGTCGCTGAACTCTTGCCCGCTGCTTACATTCGGGTCTTCAGTTTCGTCTTGATCGAATGGTCCAGTGCCAGCCAGCGAGCCCAAGGTGCCCGCATCCCGCCGCCGGCGCCACAACCCATCACCTGCCGGGCTCGCCGGCGATCACGACAAAGGGGTGGCGACGCGGTAGGCGGCGTGGTTGTCTAGGGCACCACGGGCGCGGTCGTAGCGGTGGGTGGCGCGGGGGTCGCGGTGGCCTGCGGCGTGCTCGACACCCGCGGCCCGCGCGAGCCCACGGATCAGCTTCCACTCTCCCCATCGGCCGGGCCACTCGCGCTTGCCGCTGCGCGTGACGAGAAGGGGTCCGGAGATCGGGCCACCTCGTGCTCGCAGGTACTCGTCGAGGGCCGCGGTGGTGCAAGGGGCGAGGGCGACATCCTGGTGGCGGGCCGCCCTTGCGGCGGATCATCGCGTCTTAGGACAAGGCGCAGGAGCCGCTAAGGGGCGCCGCCTGACGCCGACGGCGCCTCAGCGCCTAGGCCAGCGCGAGGTCGCGCTGAGCGTCCGAAGCCAGCTCGATTACTCCCCTGAAGTAGGAGGAGTGCGTTCTTCTCAGGACGTCCTCAGAGGCGGCTTCGAGGAGAACGATTTCCCAGTCGCGACCGCCCCGAAGCGCGATCACCTCTCGGCGCACCCTGGCTGCCAAGGCGTCGCTGCGCCGGTCGAAGGGCACAAGCTCACGCAGCCTCCTCTCGGTCCGGTCGTACACGAGTAGGAACGTAGTCATGCCTCGTCCTTGGTCCCCTCGGCTGTTGTGATTGTGGTGTTGGTGACTGCGGTTGGCTCGGTCACTAAGGCGATAGTACCCGCGATGCTTGCGAGGAGCGCCATCAACTCACGGCGGATCTGGTCGCGTTCATGAGACGGGGGAACGCCCTCTAGTCTTGCGATCAGCAGGCTAAGAGATCCCAGAGGCTTGATTACGTCCGGGGGCCCTTCCCCGTACTTGATCTGCCCCTCGAGCTCCCGGTCCCAGGCTTCACTGAGGTTGGCCCAGAGGTGCTGGAGCCGGGTGCGGACCTGAAACTCGACGAACCAGCGGTCCTCTTGGAGGATGAGATGCACGGCGCGATACCCATGGACTGGCTCCCTCCTACGGTCTACCAACCTCCAACCCTCAGAGGTGGCCAAGATCCCGGCGACGAGCGAATCCTGCTCTTCGATGTCCTCCACCACGACGCGGAACCCGGCGAGGTCCTGCATCTTCGATAGCCTGGTCTGCTCGCGTTGAAGCTTGCGGACGATCGAACGAACGCTCTTCTCGGGGCGAACGGCGAGCTCGACTTGGGTGATCGAACGCACCAGCTCCGTTGCGTGGGCTAGAGATGGCTCGAACGCGCGCTCGTATGCGGCGAGCATCTGCAGGTCGGCCTCGGTGGTCTGCCCCTTGCGCAAGCGGTCTCCGAGGCGGTTGATCTGGCTGATCGAAGGGGGTTCCACCAACGCAGGTTCCCATGCTCAGGGATCGATGTGCCCTGTCCCCCGACCCGGTGCCCACATCCCGGCTCCCTACACGTCGCTCGCGCATCGGCGCGCGCTCGCGAGACGTGTCCCGGTTCACCGGTCAGGCAAGCGGGCTCGTGTCTGAGGCAGTGTTGCGCCTTGGAAGCGGGATTGACCAAGCGGTAAACAACTACCGTCCCGCTACAACCCCAGGACCGCCGCCGCGTTCTCCCGGTACCGGTCGCCCTCGCGGATGTAGCGGCGGACCATGACCACGCTGCGGTGGCCGGTCTGGGCCATGATCGCCCGCTCACTCGCCCCCTGCGCCGCCGCCTCGGTGGCGAAGCCGGCGCGCAGCGAGTGGCCGGCGAACTCGCGGGCGTCGAGCCCGGCGCGGGCGGCGGCGCGCTGGACGACCGCGGCGACCGCCTGGGCGCTGAGCGATCGCGTTCCGACGCGCCCCGCCGGGTTCCGCCGCTGGGTCCCGGGGCGGCCGTTGGGGGCGATCGCGAGCCAGAGCGGGCCGGTGGTGAGCTCGGCGAGCCGCAGCCAGCGCTGCAACGCGAGCACCGGGCAGGTCTCGGGATGGCGTCCGCGCGGGATGCCGACGGTCCGGCCGGAGCCCTCCTGGTCGGTCTTGCTCCGCCGGATGAGCACGTCGACGCCCTCCTCGACGAAGGTGAGGTCCTCGACGCGCAGGGCGGCGAGCTCGCTGCGGCGGAAGCCGCCGGCGAACCCCATTAAGAGGAGTGCATGGTCGCGGACGGCGAGCAGGTCCTCTTCGGGGGTCGCCTCGAGCATCGCCCGCAGCGCGCCGATCCGCAGTGGCGCGACCTGACGTGGGCGGGCGTCGGTCCGGCGGGCGATCCCGCTCACGGTCCGGCGGACCACCTCGGTCGCCGTCGGCGAGGGGTGGCCGGCGGCCTTGTGCGCCTGGGAGATGGAGACGAGGCGCCGTCGTAGGGTGGACACGGCGGCCCCGGCCTGGGCGCAGGCGGTGAGGTACAGGGCGACGGTGTCGGGCTCGGCGGGGAGGCTCTCCAGCTGGTGGGCGTGGCACCACAGCGCGAAGTGCCCAGCGTCGCTCCGGTAGGCGCGCAGCGTGGACTCCGCCTTGGAGCGGCGGATGTTCTCCTCGACCTGGAGGCGGAGGGCGGCGAGCTGGGCGCCGGCGACCCGGGCGGAGACGAGGTGGGCGGTGTCGAGCTTGTCGCGGCGCTCCGACGGGGGAGGCCGCCGCCTCGCCGGGGCCGTCTCAGCGCCAGGCTCGCCGCCGCCCACGCCCGGGGGCGCCTCTGATGTGGCGATTGGCGCGTTCTGGGGCTCGGAGAGCATACGTCCACGCTAGCACGATGGAGACATGAGAAGTGCACATTCTCGTGGCTCTATATGACTGTGCACAAAGCGGCACACCCCCTCTGGCGGAGGGCGCCGGAACCGGGTATTCTGCCCGGGTGGATCGAACGGCCGTTCGTGGGAAGGGTAAGGATCGCCTCGGCGCCGACGCCCGCGGTGAACTCTCCGAGATCGCCCGCGAGCTGCGCCGACGACGGGAGTTACTCGGGCTCAGCCAGGTCGCGCTGAGTGAGCTGAGCGGGGTCTCGCGGGGGATCATCAACAGAGTGGAGGCCGGGAACCGGGCGCCATCGATCCGCACCTACGCCCGGCTCCGCGCCGCCCTCGGCCTCGAGGCGCCAGCCTCCTCCCTCATCGCCACTCGTCTCCCGGTCCGTCTCGGCGAGGACCTGCTCACCGCTCTCTGTGCCGCGCTTGTGGTCACCCGCGACGTCTCCCTCGCCGACCTCGCCAGCGCCCTCGACATCTCCATCCCCGCCGTCCGCGAGAATCTCGACGGCGCCGCGCAGCGGCTGGAGGGGATCGGCTTTTCACTGAGCGACGACGGCGGCCGGGTCCGCCTCTTCCCGCTCCCCGGCGCCGAGGCCGCGGTCCGCGCCCTGACCGACGTGGAGGAGGTCGGAGCGCCCTCGGCCGAGCAGCTCGAGGTGCTCGCCATCGTTGCCTACTTCGGCCAGGCCACCCGCGCGCTGATCGAGCGCTACCGAGGCGAGGACTCGGAGTCACTCCTCGACCGGCTGCTCCGCCGGGGGCTCCTCGCCAAGGTCCGCGACGACCAGGTTCTGGGGGCGCCCAATGTGTACCGGGTCACCGCCAAGGCGCTGCGCGCGGCGGGTTTCCCGACCGTGGAGGCGATGCGTCACGCTGTGGCTACGGTCCTGACCGCCGAGGAGACCCTGCGTTTGGCTGCTGTCCTCGACGACGGTGCCGAGCGGACCGAGCGTGGGGCCGAGGCCGTCGGCCCATGATCGGGTGCCACCGCTGATGCACCGGCTGCGGTTTCCGCTCACGTCCCGCGGCTCCCCACCCGTGGTCCATGCCATGGCCCGTGGCGTGCGTGACGGTGATCTACCGCCGCGGCCCGCGGCGGCCGGGGTGGAAGGCGCACCCCCCGCGCAGCCCGGTCTCGCGGTCCGCGCGTCGCGGCTTCTCCTGCGCATCCGCCTCTTCGTCAGCTCCTACACGGTCCTCTTCGTGATCATGGCGGTGAGAACCGAGAGCGGCGTGCTCAGGATCGCGTCGGTCGTGCTCGCCGCCGGCGGCCTCACCAGCGCGCTCACCATCCTCCACGCGACCCGCGCGAAGGGTGCGGCCATGGTCCGGGTCAGTACGGTGCGCGACCGGGGCGGCGAGGTCGCGGCCTACCTGGCCACGTACCTGCTCCCCTTCGTGACCGCCGCCGACCCGGGCGTGCGTGACATCGCCGCCGACGCCCTCTACTTGCTGACCGCAGGCATCGTCTACACCTCGTCGGCGATGCTCGAGGTCAACCCGACCCTGTACTGCCTCCTGCTGCGCGTCACCACCATCCGCACCGCCGCCGGAGCGCAGCTGCACGTGATCTCGCACCACCGCCCGGAGCCTGACAGCGAGCTGGCGGTCCGCTGGCTGGCCGACGATGTGGTGGTGGCCTGAGCGAGGTGAGTGTCCCTGATCCGCCGAACCGACGGGTGCCGACGCTCGGGGTCATCCTCCGTCTGGTGGTGGCGACGGGCACGCTGACGCACCCCCGGTTCTGGACCCTGGAGGTGGCGGAGGAGGCGGCGGACGCGCTCCGCGAGGTCGTCGAGGCCTTCCTGGCAGGTGTCAGCGCCACCACCCCTCGGCGATACCATCCCGACACCGTCCTCGAGCCGGGCGACACCATGGAGATCCCTCCGACCGCCATCCGCGACGAGTCCGTGGTGCGCAGTCTGCGCGCCGCAGCGCAGGCGCCGCCGGAGAGTGGTCGGGGCGTGCGCGGTCGGCGCATCCTCTACTACGCGATCGTCACCGGCGACACGCTCGATGGCCTCTCGGTGTTCGTCCGCAAGCACAACCCTGGTCGGGGCCTGAAGCCCGGCGGGATCCTGCTCACCCTGGGCGAGACCCTCAGACGCGTGTCGGAGGCCGTGGTCAATCTCGACCGCGACCTGGACCTGGTGCTGGGGCCCGACGACTGGATCCTGACCACCAGCGTGGCCGCCTTCCAGGCCGTCTTCCGCGAGACCGCCGCGGTCGCCCAGCGGGTCGCCGAGTGGGTGGAGGACTTCGCCGCCCGGGTGCCGTTCGCTGGCGATGGCGCCGCCCTGCTGATGCGCCGCTGTGAGACCGACGTTCGAGTGCGCCGCAAGGTGCTCGCCATCCAGGAGCGCGGTCACCTCGCCGGCAGGACCATCGACGATGTCCGCGCCGCGATCCAGCGCCTGCGGTTCGACGAGTCGGTGTATCTCGAGGACGGTGCCCTCCGCTTCGATCCGAGCCGGCCGTTCCCGCTGCTGCGGCTCCTCAACGAGGACACCTTCCGGGGCGCGATCACCGACGTGGTGTTCGACGTCGACGCCAAGGCGGCCGTCGATGGAGACACGTAGGGATGGTGCACGGATGCGGAGATGAGACGTGGGGGATGACCCGAGTATCCAGTGACCCTCGCGGATGACCCGGCTCGTGCACGTCCGCGAGGATGACCTCGCGCCGGGGAGTCTCGTCGAACCGGGTCGATGGGGCGCCACCATCCGGGCCTGTGGGCCGAGCCATCGGGCGTACGGACGGGAGCTCCTCCTGGAGGGCGTGCGTCGGGCAGCCGTCCCCGCGGCGCCGTCGCGCTGGACCTCGGCGTTCGCCTTCGAGTCGACAGACGCGGCGGAGTGGTTCGCCGCGGGTGACTCGCGGTCCTTCCTCTACGCCGTCACCGCCATCGGTGAGCCGGCGATGTGTCGCGCCGACATGACCTGGGTCACGCTGGTGCGCGAGGCCCTCGAAGCAGTCGAGGTGGCCCTCGCGGCGGACCGGGCACTCGCCTACTGGCAGGGCGAGAGTTGCGAGCGTCACCACCGCGACTCCGTGCCCCGCTGGGAGCTGGTGGTGGGCGGACCTCTGCGGATCGTCGAGCTGCTCGGCGTCGTCGAGGCCACCCCTCCGAGTGCCGGGCAGCGATAGGCGGTCCCGTCGCGCTCCTGGTCGCCATCGAGACCCGTGCTTCGCGCCCTCCAGGGCGGCACCCCGGGACGCGGGTACCGCAGGCGCTCTCGGGCGAGGAGGGGCCCAGGCGCGGGGTCCGGCATCGGCACAACGGTGCCGGCGGTCACCCTGGTGAGCGCCCAGGCCCCTCGGAGGGAATAGCGAGATCGTAGCCGCCGCCTGCGCGGTGATGAGGGACGTCACCAGCCTGCAGCCGTCCCGTCAACGGGGTCGACCGACCGGTAGCCCTTCTCCTCGACGCCGCCGTCATCGAGCCGTGGCCGGATGTCGTGAGCGGTGCGACACCGCCTCCCCACACTGAGCCGGGCCCGGTTTCCAGGGTCAGGGCAGGAATGAGCTCAGCTTCATGGTTGCCGCCTCCCGGGCGGCTGGGGGGAAGACGTGACCATCCTTACGCCGCGCCGTCGCGCGTCGCGCCGACGTCAGGGGATCCTCACTGTCGTGAGTGTTCTCACCGTGCTTGCATCCGTCGCGCCGGTCGTGCCGACGTCGGTCGATGCGGCGAGCGCATCGCAGCAGCTGAGCCCGCAGTATCCCGCGCCGATGGCGAGGGGCCAGAGTGCCTCCATCCATCTCCCGGGCGCGACAGCGAGCTCGACGCCGGGCGCCGCCTTCCATCAGCAACACCAAGCGCAGGTCCCGGTGCCGGCCGAGGGATTCACCGCCTACACCCACTGGAAGGTTGATCCTGCCGGTCATGTCACCCGGCAGATCTTCCAGGCTCCCACCTATCACAGCGTCGGCGGGAAGTGGGTCCCGGTCGATCCCTCGATCAAGCCGTTCAGCGACTCGAGCCTTCCGCTGTCGGCCGAGGGTGCGCCGCGTCCGATTCGGTTCGGTCAGGCGGCCTCTCGAATCGCCGAGTTTGAGCTCGACGGGGGTCCAGTCACCATCTCCGCGCCGGCTCTGATGATCGGCGCCCCCCAGGCGATCGCCAACGGCGCCCTGTACACGAACGTTGCCACGGCGACCGATCTCCAGTACGCGATCACCGCCAACGGCCTGAAGGAGGACCTCATCCTCCGTTCGGCGCAGTCTCCCCACCAGTTCACCTTCCACATCGCTGACCCGAAGGGCCAGCTGGGCAGCGCCCATCCGCAGGCGGATGGCGGGGTTCTCTTCGATGCCCGCATCGACGGCGACGCGGTCCTGGGCCTCGCCGCGCCGCTCGCCTACGTCCAGCCGCCCAGCGAAGCGACCGCGCCGATTCCTGCGGACCGCACCAGCGCCCATATGACGGTGACGCCGGTGAAGGGTGGGTTCGACGTCACGGTGAGCGTGGACCCTCAGTGGCTTCGCGGCAAAGCCTTCCCCATCGTCCTCGACCCGACCGTCACCTACAACTACTCGGATTCGGGCGGCTCCATGCTGGCGGGGACGATCGCATATGCGGCGAACGGCTGTGGTGGATGCCAGTCGGTGAACCCCAACGCGACCGCCGTGGGCACCTTCACCGGGGGCGGCTACGACGACGAGCCGGCGAGAACCGTCTACAAGTTCAACCTCGGCATCCCGCCGCAGTCGCCGGTCTCCTCGGCGAGCCTGATCCAGGACACGACCGCATGCCTGGGTTGGACCGGGCATCCCGAGACCTACTACTGCAACCAGCACAGCTACACGGTGGAGCTCCACGCCCTGGACGGCTCCTGGGACACGACGACCAACTACAGCACGTTCAACTCGATCACCGATGGAACCGTGACCGCGTCGGTGACGCAGCCTGCGTTCCTTATCACCGACCCCGGGTGTGGCGGCTGCTTCTCGATGACGTGGAGCAGTGCGGCGCTGACCAGCATGATCCAGAACTGGACGAACACCCCGTCCTCGAACAACGGCTTCACCCTCAAGCTCTCGAGCGAGCCCTACAACATCGGCGGTCCCTACTGGGCGTACAAGCAGGACGACGGCACCCAGTTCGGGGGCGCCCACCCGTATCTGCAGGTGACGTTCGCCCCGGTGCCCTGGCAGCCGCAGAACGTCACCGCGACGGGTGGTAACGCGTCCGCCACCGTCTCCTGGACCCCAGGAGCTGCCGTGCCCTCGGCGGTGACCAGTTTCACCGTGGCCACCTACACCGGCTCGGGATCCCTGGTGAAGACCCAGACCGCGTGCGCCACCTGCACCAACGCTCAGGTGACCGGACTCACCAACGGTCAGACCTACTACTTTGGCGTGTACGCCACCAACGCGAACGGGAACAGCCCGACCACCAACTCGGCGCAGGTGACCCTGGCGGTGCCTCCGACGATCACGAAGTGGGTCGACAGCGCTGCGTCCCTGCTCCCAGGCCAGACGGCGAAGTTCCACGTCAAGGTGACGAGTACGTCGACCGGAGCACTCCCCGTCTCCGGGATCAGCGACGCGCTCCCCGGAGGCTTCGCTCTTCTGGGCTCGGTGGGCAACGTGACCGTGGTCACGCCGAGCGGCAGCGCGGCGTGTGGTACCGCCTGCACGCTCACCGGTAATACCCTGGGATACGGCAGCTTCACCCTCCAGTCCAGTTCCGACTACCTCCAGCTGGACTACACGGCGGTCGCCACAGCCGATGGGCAGGGGTGCCTGCCGCAGGTGAACACGGCTACTGCGTGGAACGCTCAGGCGCCGGCGTCGAGCAGTGTCTCGGTGACGACCTGCGAGGGCGGACTGGGTCTCGAGAAGTACTGGTCGTATGAGACCCGCCAGTTGGGTGGCGGGGCCACCGCGTCGGTCAACGCGGCGGACGGGAACCTGGTGGTCCAGCAGACCGATTCCGCGCCCGTTCAGGCCCACGGTCGCCTCGGCTTCGTGGTCCGGCGCACCTACAACAGCGAGGACACCGCCATCGCGAATCTGCCCGGCTCCTTCGGTTACGGCTGGCAGCTCAACGTGAGCCAGACCGATGGAGTCCTCGGGGATTCGGTGGGTGCGAGCGCGCTCTACGTGCCCGGGAGCCTGACCGCCACCAACCCGCTCGCGGTCACCCTCATCGATCGCGACGGCACCAGGCACGTCTTTCAACCGAACGCGCTCTCCACACCGATCGACGTCATGTCGGCGAGCTGTAGCATCTTCGGAGGAAGCTGCACCAGCCCAGCACCGGACTCCGGGGCGTCGGGTGTCCTCGGTGACGTCTCGCCGGTCTCCCTCGGTGCGGCTCTCACCGCGAGCGCGAACACGACCTATGATCACATCTGCGTCGACGAGACGTTCACGCCGCCGCCCGGTGTCCACCTGGGACTCTGGCGGTATATTCTGACCCAGAACAGCACCATCGGCGGTGCCTGCGGCGGAGCCCTCAGCGCCGCTCCGCAGGTCGTCGGCTACGGCCTGGTGGGGACGGACCGCACCCGCTACGAGTTCTACCTCGACGGCCGCATCCTCAGCATGGAGGACAACACGGGGAACCGGCTCCAGTACACCTATCAGAGTGCGCCGGCTCCGCAGACCCTCAGCCTCGGGAACCTCCAGTCGATCACCGAGCCGAGCTCGGGTCGGGCGATCTCCTTCCAGACGAGCACGAACACCGTCGTGATGACCGATGTGGCGAACCGCACCACCACGTACAGGCTCGATGGCACCTTCCCGAACGCGCACCTCACCGAGGTGGACAACCCGGACGGCTCGGTGGTCAGGTACGCCTATGGCTCATCGTGCAACCTCAACGGCTTCACGTCCAACGCTGGTGCTAACCAGATGTGCTCGGCGACGGACCCGCGAGGCAACACGACCTATTTCAGCTACACGTCGACGTCGAGCGATGCCTCTCCTGTCACGTTCCCCGTCCTGGGGCGGATTCAATCGGTGAGCGATCGCCGGGAGGCGGGTGTCTCCGCGGGGAGCCGTGTGGATACCACGACTTTCAAGTACTATGCCAACACGGCCACCCAGCCGTATACGGTCGTGGACCAGGCGGGTCACCGGACGCGCTACAAGACGATCGACTCATTCGGTCGCGTCGGAGAGACCGACGCGGGGACGACCTCGGATCAGTATTCCCATGTGACCCTGCAGACGTGGGATGGCGACACCGACCCACAGACCGGACAGGTGACCTTCTGCCGGCAGCCCGACTCGGCCATCGATCATGAGCTCTGTCACGTGGTGGTCGAGAGCCTCAACGACACGGAGACCGGCGTCCTCAACGGCATCTCCACCCAGGACGAGAACACCTCCTACGTCTACAACGATGCTGGACGCCTCCTCGAGCAGCATCAATGCCTCGGTGCCGCCAACGCCTCACCGACCGCGTTGCCTCCCTGCTCCTCGACGCTCGACACCACGTACGGCTATTACAGCCAGTACTTCGAAGCTGGCCGGACGGCCAGCTCACGCGCCTACAACGACACCCCGGTGGGCTACAACTCGCTCAAGGGCTATGGGACGGTGACCGCGGACGCGGGACCGCGCTGGGACGCGAACACCCTCTTCGTGATCGTGGATCAGACCGCGATGGTGCCACCGCGGGGCAACGTCAGCGGGGCGACCGTGTCCACCTACGAGACGACCTACTACACCGATCGATCTCCGAGCCAGTCGCCGAACGTGGTGCCGTCCGGGACGGTCTGCACGACCCCGCAGTCGTTGGGGACCTGGAACACGGGTCTCCTCTGCGAGGTCTCGGGGCCGGCCTTCGACAACAGTGGCCGGGCGACGGTGACGACGTACACCTACGACACCCATGGGCAGAAGGTCGGGATGGCCACGCCGAAGGCCAACGCCGAGGGCGGCCAAGCCTACCAGTATGTCTACTACACGGACTCGAACAAGGATCTGTCCGGGACCACGGTCGCGGGCGGGTGGCTGCAGGGAATCGTCGACCCCTATGGTCGGTTCGTCGCATACGGGTACGATGCCTACGGCCACGTCGTCCGCACCTGGGACCGAGATGCTACCGCGCGCGCGGGCGCGCCTCTGAGCTCGTATCCGGGATCGCTCAGTGGCCCGCCGAGCGGCAGCTACGTCGAGACGCTCTACGGGACGGGAACCGGGACGGCTCCCTATGGCACGCCATGGCGGTACCTCCTCTCACAGCGTGATCAGCTGGTCAATCTGACGACCTACACGGTCGATGGCAACGGCAACGTCACCACGGTCCGGCCGCCGCGCGGGAACCAGGCGGGGAACGCCAGCTATGACGTCGTCAAGACCTACGACGCGAACGACGACCTGGCGACCATGACCATGCCCGCCGAGGCACCGGCGGCGACGACCTATGGATACGACGCGTTCAACAACCAGGTGTCGACCGCCGACCCCCGGGGCAACGTTGTGGTCGACCAGTACGATAGTGTCAATCGGCCGACCGGGCACATCTTTACGCGGGGGGTGTGGCCGTCGGACACGACGACGGTGCCGACCGCCTGCCGCCAGTCCACCTCGAGCGACGCGCCGATCCCCATGGGCCGGATCCTGTGCAAGTCGGCGACGAGCTATGACGGCAACGACAACAAGATCACCTCGTCCGATGGCAACGCCCAGACGACGACCTTCTTCTACGACTCGGTCCGCCGTGAGACGAGCCGGCGGGTTCCCCACGATGCGACGGTGACCCCAGCGGTCATGGATCGCACGGACACCATCTACGATGCCGACGGCCACGTCCTCACGGTCTGCTCCCCGCGGCTGTTCACCGAGGGAGGAGGCACCTGCGCGACCAGCTCCTCGTACGCGGAGCAGCGCACCTACCGACCCTCGGGTCGCATGGTGAGCGACACCACCTACCGCCAGGCCGCCGGACAGGCGATCACGGTGCTCCTGACCTACGACGCCGACGGGAACGCCGTGAGCACGGTGGATCCGAACGGGGTGACGACCACCGACGTCTACGACCTTCTCGACCGGCACATCTCCGAGACGAAGCCCCGCGATGCGTCCAGCAGCGGGACGACGTCCTGGACGTACGATCCGGTGGGGAACGTTCTCTCGGTGTTGAAGCCGGGACCCTCCGGGGCAGGGACGGGCTCCGACGGCGCTCTTGTCATCGACGGGACGACCGCCGCGAGCAGCTCGGACGGCTTGCTCCACAACTCCACCAGCCCCTACACCCTCGCCAACGGCAAAAACTACTCGAGTGTCACCCTCCAGAACGGGGGATGGCTCTCGGTGCCGCAGTACAATTCCGCGACCGGCACCGGTGGCGTCCTCCAGTTCTCCGTCACCGGGAAGGTCGCCATCTGCAGCAACTGCGGGATCAGCGTGCTCGGCCTCGGACCCACAGGGGGACAGGGCTACGTCACGGCGCTGACCAACGGCGACCCCGGCAAGGGCAGCGGTCCCGGCCAGGGTGGTGTGTGGGGCACTGCCGACGGCGCCGGGGGCGGAGGCGGCGGCCATGCCGGGGTGGGCATCGCCGGACACGGATTCGTCGGCTCCAACGGTGGGGCGGGTGGTGGCGCGTATGGCGCGGCTGATCTCTCCGACAGCGGCTCTGGCACGCTCGGCATGGGATCGGGCGGTGGAGGCGGCGGAAGCAATGGGAGCAACCTCATCGGCAATGGCGCCAACGGTGGCGGCTTCATCCACATCAGCGCCGCCGAGATCGACGACAGTGGCGTCATCCAGGCCGATGGGGCGACCGCTGCTCCTGTGAACGGCAACCTGGGCACCGGCGGCGGCGCCGGCGGCGGAGGCAGTGGCGGCAGCGTGTGGCTGACTGCTCCGACCGTCGTCCTCACCAACGCGAGCTCCCTGACCGTCAACGGGGGTCAGGGCGGAACCGCGGGCGGTGGCGGGAACGGTGGCAACGGCGCCCCCGGTCTGGTCCGTCTGGACGTCGACAACCTCTCCGGCGGCGGTTCGGGCGTGACTGCGTACCGCACCTATCTCGGTCGGATCACCGCCTACAGCTATGACTTCGACAACCGTCTCCAGGACACCGTCCAGGGCGCATCCAGCCTCTCGGCGAGCTCGGCAGGCGTGTCGACCGGCTCTGGGAACGGGCGCACGCGCCTTGGCTACGACGCCGATGGCCATGTCGTCGGTCGCTACGAGCCACGGGCGTTCCAGGGCAGCGCATCCAATCCGGATCCGCTCTTCATGATGCGGACCGATTACGACGTCGACGGCCGGCCCAGCGCTCAGTATATGCCCCGCTACGACAACGTCGACGACAGTGGCAACTACTCCGATCCGTTCACGACGGACACCCAGACGGCGCAGTGCAAGACGGGTGCAGCGGGCTACGCGACCAATGTGGGCGTCTGCATCACCACTATGACGTACGATGCCAACGGCAACCCGAACGTCATGCGTCTGCCGACGTCGACGAGTGGCACGGACAACCGCTACGTCCAGTACGCATATACCGACGACAACCTGCTCGCGTCGGTCAACGCCCCCTCGCCGACGGTCAGCGGCGGCCGCGTGACCGCAGAGCAGTACCTGTACGACGGTGACGGCAAGCAGACCCGGACGACCGACGCCAATGGTGTCCAGCAGACCACTGCGTACTACTCCGACGAGCTCGTCCGGTCGGTCACCGGGTCGCCGAACGGCTCCCTGACGCACATCACCTCCTACGGGTACGACGCCAACGGCAACCGCACCACCGTCACGGACGGTGCCAACAATGTGTCCACGGCGAAGTACTACGCCGACAACCTCCTCATGGACGCAATCGATGGTGCCGGCAACGACACCCATTACGTCTACGACGACAACGGCAACCCCCTCCAGGTGTACTCGCCGGCGGCATGGGCCACGCACAACGGCAATGCCAACTCGACGAACGCCTCTGGCACGCCCACGGCGAACACCTTTACCTACGATAACCTGCTCGCCACGTCCACGGTCCCGGTGACCACGACGTCGAGTGGGCCGACGCTGCAACGGGAAACGGCCTACACCTACGATGCCGGGGGTCGGACCCTCGGCCAGACAGTGCTGAGCGTCAACGGGGCTGGACAGTCCACCACCGTGGGCAGCGAGACCTTCAGCTACTTCCCTGACGACCGTCTGGCGAGCCAGACGGGGCACACCGGCACGACGATCACGACCACCTATGACCCGGCGGGGAATCGGACGGCGGTGAGCGACTCGTCGAGCAGCTCGACCGTGTCGGCAACCCATTATCTCGACGGGCTGACCCGGACCGTGGACGACGGTGGTCGCGCGCAGCAGTACGCCTACGACGGCGAGGGCCAGCGGATCACCGCGAAGGACCTCGTGGACGGAAGCCCGTCAACCGCCTACCTGACCCAGTACACCTATGGGGATGCTGAGGTGCCCACGACCATGGTGGCGGCGGCCGAGAACAGCGGCACGACGACCTGGGCGTACGACGCCGGCGCTCGGCTCGTGACGCAGACCGACCCGAACGGGCAGTCCACCTCCTGGTCCTACAACCCTGACAACACGCTCAGCTCTCAGGTCCTCTCGAAGAGCGGCACCGTCGCCGCCTTCTGCTACCCGCTGTACGACGGCGACTACCGGCAGCGCGAGCAGGCATTCGCCACGGACAGCTCGACCTGCACGAACGGAAGCGGGCTCGAAGGGCTGTACACGTATGGGTACGATGCGGCCGGGCGGGTGAACAGCTTCCAGAACGGGAGCTCGACGACCACCTACTCGCATGACGCGAATGGCAACAGGCTCACCAGCGCAGTGCAGGGCGGTGCCACCACCAGTTACTGCTACAACGCGGACAACTCGATCGCCTCGAGCTACAGCGGGACGGGCGCGTGCCCCACGACCGCTACCTATTCGTACAGCGGCTACGGCACGCTGACGACGGACGGGTCCAAGTCCTATTGCTACGACGGCTTCGACAGGATGACCGCGGCAATCCAAACGAGCAGCGCGAATCCGGCGTGTCCCTCGATTGCGGGGAACGCCGGACTGTACCAGTACGACGGTCTGGACCGCCAGATCTCCCATCGAGACGCGAACACGACGACGACCACCGCCGAGCACTACGACGGGCTGAGCAGCACATCGGTGATGGTCAGCCCGGCGAGCGGGCCCGACACCGTGTATGCCCTGAGTCCCTCGGGCCTCCACCTCGGCCTGGAGACCGCCTCGGGCAGTCCGACGTTCCAGTACGCGCTCGGCGACGGGAAGGGCAACGTCGACCTGGTCAGCTCGTCAGCTGGAACAGTGCTCTGTGGGGTCCGCTACGATCCGTTCGGGGTCCCGCTGCAGGCGGGGACGTACTCCGGGTGCTCGTCCTCCCAGACGTCGGACGACGTCGCGTACCGGAACGCCCGGGTGGACATGACCACCTTTGACTACCAGTTCGGGGCTCGGACGTACGACCCGGCTAAGGCACAGTTCCTGACGCCTGACTCCTATCGGGCGGCAGCCCCGAGCCAGAACCTGAGCGTGGGAATGGATCCGCTCACGCAGAACCGGTACAGCTACGTCAACGGCGACCCCGTCAACCTCGTCGATCCCGACGGCCACAACCCCTGCCGCGAGGAAGCCTGCGGGCCGGTGGTGAGCTACGAGAACGCCTACGCGGATGCGAATCGTGGCCAGTGGCCGACCGCGCCGCAGGTGACGTCCTACCTGCAGCGGACGACACAGGTGACCACGAGATACTCAGTGGGAGTCTGCGACCTGGAGAGCGAGGAGATCACCATCGGTCTCGCTCCGACGTGCAAGTTCTTCCCCTCGTCGACCAACCGTCCGGATGACGCTCAGGTGCAGTCCTGGTGCCGGCTCGGCTTCGGCGAGCAGCAGGCGAAGTGGGATCGGTGCGTCGCCCACGGCATCATGGATTTCCAGGGTCTCCGCTTCGCCGACAACAGCTTCGTTCCGCTTCAGTGCACGGACCAGTGCTCGCTACCTGAGGAGCTTCGGCAGACTCGGGAGGAGTTGAAGGCTGCGGTCATCGGAGTGGCGACCTTGGGCATGGGTGTGCTGCCTGAGGCGAGCGACTTGCTGGCTGGTGGCGACCGCGCCGCTGCCGAGGGAGATGCCGCCGCCGCTGCTCGTGGTGGAGCCGGGCCGGTGTTGCAGGGGCAATCCGGTGTTCAGCAGGCGATCGCCGATCTCCAAGCAAGCGGCGGCACTGTGCTCGGCCGGGAGATCACCCTCGACGTCAACGGCGTGCGGGCCCGTCCGGATCTGTTTGTTGAGCTGCCGAATGGCGTGCGCGCCTTCCTGGAGATCAAGACTGGCCCGTACGCTCGGCTGACACCGAATCAGGCGGCCGCCTACCCACAGATCTGGCAAGGGGGCGCAGTGCCTACGGGTGCGAACGCCATGGGCGTCCCGGGACTGGCGGTCGGGCAGCCGCTCGGGCCGACTCCGGTTTGGGTAATCTACCTGCGGTGAGACCGGTAGAGATCGTCGCGGCCGAGGTATCGAAGCGCCTTCGGGCGCTGGAGTTCAGCCGAACGACGGGCCGCGTGTACGTGCGGCACCTCGGAGACGAGGCGGTGGGCTGGGTTTCCTTGAACTCGGCTTCGCGGCACCGTCCGCCGGGCGTCGTTGAGGTCAATCCAATTGTGAGTGTGAGGCACGTCGGCATCGAGCACCTGGTCACCGAGCTGCGAGGCGACCGGCCCAGCGCACCGCAGCAGGTCACGATCGGTAGCCCGCTTGGATACCTCATGCCCGAGGCCCGCTATCGTGGCTGGGTCATTGACACGACTCGCCCTCAGGAGACGGTGGAGCAGGTGCAGGACATCGTGACTGCGCTGCAAAAGTATGGGCTACCGTACATGGAGAAGTATGCCGACCTGACGACCTTGCGCAGCAAGTTAGATGCAGTTAGTCGCCATGACCAACCTGCGATGTACCGGCGACCGGTCGCCTGGCTGCTGACCGGAAGACCTGATCAGGCGCGAACTGAACTGCAGAGGGTGCGTGAGGAGCTCGGCAGCCGCGCTGACATTGCAGCGGAGCAGTTCAGGAGCTTCGCGCAGAAGCTCGAGGAGCGTCTGGCGGCGGCAACACACGAACGGTGAACCCGATGCCCAGCTTCTCGAGCTGTGCGCGTGCGTGCTCCGCGATGATCGCGATGTCACCACTCGGTTCTTGTGGACAGTTCAACTGAACGCGAACGCGGTGACCGGCTGTCTGCGGGTAGTGTTGAGCCAAAGTTCCGCCGAGGATGAAACCCGCGTAGGCGTTGACCTTTTCACGTAGTTGCATGGGCTGCCTGGGATCAGCATCCCAGGGCCGTTCCTCGACCATGATCACGACGTACTCGCCGCTGGCATCTTGGCCAACGACGTCGATCACCATGGGGTCCTGGACGCCAGCCATATTCGCTCCGACGGTACTTGGCGGGCTTGTGCTACGCGGGGCCCGCTGCCCACCCCATTGCATCGCAGGGAGCGGGCGCCCACATTGTATCTATCTGGTCGCAGAGCGCAACTCCTTGCCCATCGATCCCTCCCCGCCGGGCCCTGAGGTGACGCACATCGCCCCGCTGCTGCGCGAGACGCGCGCCGTGCTGCGTCGTCTCGGGCTGCGCACCTGCTGTTTCAGGGACCGGGTTTCGTGGAGCGCGCCCTTGCCTACCTAGTATCGATTTCGACGCCCCTGACACTAGCTGACGCCTACGCCGCGTCGTGCCACGCGACCATCCGCTACTAAGTTGAACATCATCTTGACGCCGTCGCGCTACTGGTCGTGGGCCAGTACACGCACATCGACGGCCGAATACCGGTCCTACAGTTCGTCGAGTCCCGGTCCTTCCGCGAGCGGTCCGGACGGCTTGAGCCGGGCTATCCCGAGGGGCTGCTCGAGTACCGCGGGGGAGCCCTACGGTCGCATTCTCAAGGTCAGCCGGAGCGAGTTGAACCCACCGCAAACGGCGGTGCCCCTGTACGACGTGCGTGGCGAGCTGTGCGAGTTCGTTGCTGAGGCCTTCTTCAACGGGCGAATGTACTTCGTGATGCTGACCGAGCGCCGCGCGCGCCGGTTCGGGGGCGGATCGACGTGGTCTCTCGGCACGGCGCGGCCGCCAGCTGACCCTGAGGGCAGGGCTGCAACGACAGGTGCCCGCGGGCACACACCTACGGCCTGCGCGCCGCCTTCGGCCTCGGCGGCTTCATCCTCCGCCGACCTGATCCCCGCTCGGCCATCCCTTTCGGGGCTCGGCGAGGCCCTGGCAGCCACCCGCTGCGCTGCGCTGGTCGTCACTCGTGACGTTTCCCTCGGCCACCCTCAGTGGCGGCTACGAACACCTGAGGTGCAGCTGAGACTCCGGAGGGCTTACCCGAACCTGTGGTGTGGCCGTCGCACAACAACATCGATGGCCTCTGATGTATGCTCTGGCTGGCGAACGGTTGTTTGGCGTGAGGGACTTACGTGGCTCGTCTCGATCGGAGCAGCTCGCCACCTTCGCCTCGCCGGCGCCCTGCACGCAGTGCGCCTCCCCAAGAGCCAGGGCGGAGCCTAGAACCTGCCGCGCCAAGACGGCCGGAACTCCTCATCGCGTTCGTTGCTCCCATCGGATGCGACTTGGGCGTCCTCGAGCAAGCTACTCAAGTCGCCCTAGCTCGGTACGGCTACGCTTCTAGCACGGTGTTCGTGAGCAACACTTTTCGTTCGATCTTCAACGGCCTACCCGACCGAACACGAATTTCGGTATATGACGGATACTTACAGTATATGGATGCGGGAGACGACCTCCGGCTCGCGCTTGATCGCAACGACGCGGCGATGTTGCCTACGCTCAGCGCGATCAGGAACAGCCGGCCTGTAGTTACCACACCTAGCGGTGCACGGCGCGAGCCCATGACGAATGGCGTCGTCTTCGTACGGTCCTTGAAGACGCCCGAGGAAGTGCAGCTTCTTCGCGCGGTGTACGGGGATCGTGCGCTCGTGATTGCAGGTTACGCGCCGAGATATCAGAGAGCGAAGACGCTTGCAGAGAAGATCCGGCACTCTCGGTACGCAACGACGGAAGATAAGGACAAGGCAACGAGTCGAGCCGAAGAGCTGGTTGATAGAGATGAGCGTGGGCATGAACACCGCGTGCACGGCCAGAATGTCACGGAAGCGTTCGCTCAAGCCGATCTTGTGGTCGACCTGACTGCACCAGGTGAGGGGGAGAGGAGGTCTCGATACGACCTTCCGGTTGAGATCTCACGGTTCATCGACCTCCTGTTCCACTCGCCGTACCACAGTCCGACGATCGACGAAGCGTCGATGTTCATCGCTCACGGGGCTTCCCTGCGTTCATCCTCGCTGTCCAGACAGGTAGGGGCGGCTCTGGTAACTCAAGATGGCCAGGTGGTCGCGACCGGCGCCAATGAGAGCCCGAAGGCGGGGGGTGGTGCTTACTGGGCGGGGAAGCAACCTGACTGGCGGACGGTTGAGTTGGTTCGCCAAGGTGGTCAAGACCCGAGTGAGCGTCGGAAAGAGGAGACAATCCGAGACCTCATTACTCTATTGGCGCGAGCGGGCATGGTCGTGGGATTAGGCGAGCGGCCCACGCCCGGCGAGGTCGTGGAGCTCTATCAGCGTTTCGGTGAATGGCAGCGGCATGGCGAGGAAGAGGGCGAGGTACGCAGAGCACTAGTCGAAGAAGCAATCGAGTTCTATCGCGAAGTCCACGCGGAGATGTTGGCAATCACGGATGCTGCACGTCGCGGTGTGTCTTTAACTGATTGTGTCCTCTTCACAACCACGTTTCCGTGTCACGACTGCGCGAAGCACATAATCGCCTCCGGTATCGCGGAGGTCGTGTTCTTCGAACCGTATGCGAAGAGCCGCGTTCGCGACCTTCACGGCGATGCCGTAGAGGTAGACGACTCCGGAGGCCAGTCCCAGAAGGTTCGGTTTCGGACGTTCGTCGGCGTTGCGCCCCGTATGTATCCGACCGTCTTCCGAGCGGTCCGTCGTAAGCAGCATGTGCCTTTTGACGAGCGCTCCGCCGTATTACGCCTCCGAGACTACGACCTCTCCGCGATGCGGTTACGCATCGAACACTATGACGAGGACGCCTCAGTGGAACGCGAAGCGGTGGTTATCGCAGATCTGGGGATCGCTCTGAACCAAGCCAGCGGGAGTGGAGGTCTTCATGCCTAACCCGATCGACGACGGAACTAGCAAGCGCGACTCAGTTCGCAAGCGGATGCGTCCCATGGATCTCGATGAGGTACTTCAGGATGTGGAAAGGCTTCCGGAGCACGTGCTCGTCAATATGGGTCTGAGAGATCTGATCGTAAAGGGCGCTCGACCGGCCCCCAATGAACCTACGGACTGAGGGGAGTGGTTGAGTTATCGGCTCGTCGCGCACCTGGCGAGCCGGCTTGACCCCGCCATGACGCAGACGGGGGCGCTCGCTCGCGAGTTCCGCCATGTTGTCGTTCCGCCATGCTCGTGATAATCAGCGTTCTCACCAGTGGTCGCGAGCCTAGGAGTCGACGCACGAGCGAGATGCGCGCCGATCCCAGTTAAGGCCGCCGCCTGGGAGAAAGTGAAGGACGATCGATATAGCCGGTCATCAGAGAACCACGCGAAGGTCACGGATAGAGCCGTGATACCCTGACTGGTAACTGGCCCTACCGGACGCTACCCGTCTACGTTCGAGGTGCAGGCTCGGCATCGTCGGCCCCAGCGACAGGCTGGACCTGGCGATTGAGACCTATCCCGCCGCTAGGCCCTGGCGAGCCTGTCGCGCTCTCTGGAGAAGGCCAAGGATGTCGACAAGATCCCTGCACGCGTCGTTGAGGATGTCGCTCTGGTCGCGAACGTTGTACAGGTGGCCGACTGCGGGATCCCGCGCGAGGTCTCGCTGCTGTTGCGCATAGCTGGCGTTCGCCCGGTGATACACGGCTCGCGCCTCGTAAAACAACGCATCCGGCATCTGGTGCAGATTGGCTATAGCCTCTAGGCGGATCTCGAGCTCGCGAGCATACACGGCACCGGAGATCGGAGCAGCATCTGGCCCTAACTGATCTCCACTCTTGATCCCAAGCAGTGCGTTGAGTGTCCGCGCGACCGCCTCGCCATCCCACTTCCCGCTACCTAAGTTATTGACCACCGCGTCGACAAAGGGGCCCTGGGTCCCGCTCGCACCCGGCTGGCGCCATCGTCGTGCCATCTTGCGAGCCTCTGCTTCGCCCGCCCGCTGTCGTCGGTCAGTGGCTGCCTTTGCCCAGGTCGCCAACGCCTTGCGGACCTGCCGGACGGGGATGGCCATCTCCTCGTTGGTGAGCCAGGTCCAGACGGGGACCTTGCACAGCTTGGCCATGCGGGTGACTCGCGGGCGAAGCTTCACCAGCTCGACTAGCAACCTCATCTGGGTCTCGGGCCAGACCCCCGGCGCCCTCCCGTACCGACCTCGCGAGGAGAGAAGTGGCCGGTCGACGAGGCCCAGCGTCATCCAGTCGTCGATCAGCCGTGGCTTGACGCCGGCGAGTCGGCAGAGGTCGTCCTTCGTGTAGAGGCGCGGACCGCCTGCGTCGCGCTCCATGGAGTTCCATTTTGCACCAAATCGACCTTCCCTTGTAGGCTGACGAGGCCACAGGATGGTGCCCATCGGGACGGCTTCTCCGAGCCGGGGGAGGCCGTCGGCGCCGAAGCCACCACAGGAGGACACGGACCACGTCAGGAGAGGCGTCACGAGACGCGGGACGGCCCCGGGGTGGGCAAACACCCCGGGGCGGAATCTCCCAGGACTGAACCCGAGGATCGGGCGAACTCCCGAGCGTATTCACCAAGAGTCTGCCACAGATCGGTCCTCGGGTCCCACCACGGGCACGAGGAGGCACTTTCCATGGCTGTTCTCACCATGCCCTCGCAGCCGGACGAGCACGGGCTCGTCCTCGACCGCGAGGCGATGCAGCTCATCGTCACCGACCCCAACACGGCGTTCGGGCTGACCCCGGAGGCGGTCGACTACCTGCTCACCCAGCCCGACCACCTCGTGGGGCTGACGCGCCTGATCCAATTCGGGGGCCAGATGGCCCAGATGACGAAGACGAGCGCCCAGATCGAGGCGACACAGCGCGCCATCGACGGGCTCATCGGCAAGATCGCCGCGCAGGACGCGTCCGACCGCGAGCAGATGCGCACCCTGGACGACGCGGGCCGGGAGAAGCTGCGCGCGCAGGTTGCGGAGGACCGCAAGGCCGAGGTCGAGAAGCTGCGCAAGCTGCTCGAGGAGCGCGACGCGCTTCTCCTCGACAGGATCGCCAAGCACGACGGTCAGGTCGCGGAGGACTACGCGAAGCGGTGCGACGCCGACAGGGAGGCGCTGCGCAAGATCATCAGCGATCCCGAGGGGCATCTCGGCGCCAACCACAAGGCGGTGATGGAGCGTTTCGACAAGTTCGAACGCACCTACCTCGAGCGGGCCACGGAGCTGCGCACCGGCAGCTACGCCAAGGGCACCACCTACGAGGACGCGCTGGCCGTCCGCTTCGAAGTGATCGCCGCCGCCCTGGCCGGCACCAGCGAGTGGACCGGTGACGACCTGGGGGTGACGGGGCGCAGCAAGGAGGGGGACTTCGTGCTGACCATTCCCTCCGCGCATGGCGACGCGGTGGTCGTCGTGCAGGCGACGGACGCCAAAAAGCACTGGTCGCCGGAGGCGATCCGCAAGGACGTGGAGAAGGGGGTTCGCAACCGCAACGGCCACGCCGGGCTGTGGGTCGGCCGATGCCCGGAGATGCTGGCGAAGCGAACGCCGGCATTCGGGAAGGTCGGCGAGGGGGCCTACTACACCATCTACGATCCCGCGACGGACACCGGCGCGCTACTGGCGATGGCGGTGAGCTACGCGCTGGAGGCCGCCATCCAGCGGATAACGCCCGAGGCGGCCGACGCCATCGACATGGCCGCGGTGACGGCGACACTCGGGACCATCAGGGGCGTGTGCAGCCGTCTGGTCGAGATCACGCGTAAGGCGAAGACGGTGGAGGGCGCGGGCGAGTCGATCCGCACGATCGCGGAGGGTGCGCAGGGCGACCTGGTCAGGGCGCTTCGCGAGCTGCGCGGCACGCTCGGCGCCGCCGAGGGCGAGGCCGCCTGACCCCGACTTTTGACCCGCTAAAGGACCTGTTGCGTGGCAGCCGCCCCGGGGCGTCCCGGGGCGGCTGTCTCGCCTTCCGCACACCGACGAGGAGAGGAGGTGGTCCACCATCGTTGCCGAGGCCCTGGAGGGTGCGGATGAGGGCATCGACCTCGAAGGCGGCGCGCCGCGCTCCTCTTTGATCGCGCCCCCCGCCCGGCGTATCATCGACAACCGACTTGGGCACTGAGGCCACCCTCGACCGATTATTCGAGAGTGTCGGCGGGTCGGACCGGTACGTGGCCATACCAGACCCTCAGCCGCAGGCGGTGCGGCTGCTGCCCGTCGCTCGTCGGTGCGTAAGGCCCTGTTCGGTGGGAGGCCTCCCGGTGCAAGGACGTCGCTGATGTCGGAGCGTCGCGGGCAGCCGGGGCACACCTGCGAACGCGACGTGGTCGGCGGCGGGCGTCCCTGACCTCTGCCGAGGACCGTCGACCGCGAGGAACCCGCTGGCAGTTGCCGATCGCACTCGTCGATACTCATGAGAAACCGGATTCTCGGGCGCACGTACCAACTCGTCGTGGTCAAAGAATGGTGTCGCGCCCGACCCCTCCGACCGGTATTGGCGGTGTCGGGCGCACCGACTGAGCGAAGGTACTCGACGCGGCGACGATCGCAAGCCAAGAACGCTGACATGGTCTGCTCCGGGAGCCTCCGCCTGGCCACGGCGCTGCAGGCGATCGCCACCAACTGGTGGGCCGCCTTCCAGCGCTACGTCGGCGGCTGATCGCCGTCGACCGGGCGGCTCGGTCCGGTCCAGGGGCCGTCCATCGGCGTTTCAGGCAGCGGCCCGTGTCGATGCGGCAGTCCCCCTCGGTCCTTGGTCGGGCAACGCCAACACTCGTCGTTAGCGTGGGCCGCTCAGCGACCTTGCGCCCGCACCGCCCGGCGAGGTCCAACGATGAAATGTCCAAAGCAGATTCCGTTGGTCGTAACGGCATGCGCGGCCGTGATCACTCTGCTCACTGGTTGCGGCGCCCCTCCCACCAGCGGCCAGGGCATCGCTAAGAGCGCCACCGTCACGGTCACCGCGACGGCGACCCCGACCCCTGGGCCCACCGAGGGAGCCGCGGCGGTTGCCATCACCACATCGTCAGCCGCAGCGCCGCGCGCCGACGCCATCCCCGTGGCACCGCCGCGCACCCCTGCACCCACGGTGGGACCCGGCGCCACTCCGCTTCCGTCCACACCAGCACCCACAGCCGCGCCCACGCAGGCACCGCCAGCATGCCCCGGCGACGAGCTCGCCCGCGAGTCGGGCTCGACCGGCACGTCACGCTCACTGGCGTGTCAGGTGCACCACGCATCCTGTGGGCACGTTCTCTACCGCTGGCAGGCCGATGCTCCTGGCTTCGGGATCACCGCCTCTAACGGGAGCGGTAACAGCGGGACGCGCAAGATCGCCAGCGGATTGAACGCGTGGTCGGACTACGGCGTCGGCTACACCGAGGCCGCCAGCCTCGACTCCACGCCACAGCAGATGCTCACCTGCTCGTCCGGCACCGTGACGACCAGTTGCACCACGTGGTGGGTACGGGTCACCGAGACCCCATGACTAGCCTCTTGTCGAAGTGCCCGCACTGCGGCGCACCGCTGGATTCGCGCTTCTGCTCGTACTGCAAGCTGAGGATCCCCAGCCCCGAGGACTCCAAGGAGTCGAAGAAGCGCGACCGCGAGGAGGCGGCTATAGCTCGGGACGCCGAGCTGAGGGAACAGTTGGCGCTGCTGGACACCCAGTTTCGCCCCACCTGGAGGCGGCGACGCGCCTTGCGCGCCCAGCAGCGCACGGAGGCCTCGTGAGCTCGTTACCCGCTCCCTGACGCTGGTCACGCTCCCCACCAGGAGACCTCCGATGAACATGAACGGCAAGCGACAGACGATCGTGGCGCAGGCGCACATCAACGCCGCGCGCAAGTGCCGCTACCAGCAGGAGTGCGGCACTCCCGAGAAGGGAGATGCCTTGTGGGCGACGTTCTCCGAGGGCCTGTACGTCTACGGGCCGCCAGCGCCATGACCGATCGGAGACCCGGGGTAGCCGATTCAGGACGAACGGATGTACGATAGGCGACCCATGTCGGCGTCCGAGTCGCTCGTTCGAGACCCCCGCTTCCAGCCCAGCCGCGTCGTCGGTGCCCTCCTCGATGGTCGGGCTCTCTGCGTCTCCCATGTCGCCCCCGCGGGCGAAGACACCGCGGCCGCGGTGGAGCGGATCGGCGCCCTGCTCGAGGCGGACCGGCTGCGCTGGCTGACCCGCGCCGAGGCCCTGGCATCGGGCCAGGTCGACTGCCAGGAGTGCGGCGGCAGCCTCGACGGACTGGGGTAGGGGGGAGGGAGGGGGATGGGACGGGGGAGCCGGCGACGCCGCGACCGGGTGGAGAAGCCGTCGCTTGCGACCCGTGCCGCCGCAGCTCACCAGGGGCCCGGCCCTCCGGAGGTGCCGCCGGCGCCGGAACCGCCGCCACCGGCTCAGCGGCATCCGCTCATTGCGGTCGTTCTGGCCGAGGCGCGAGAGCGCCGTGCCGCGAGGGCGCGGCTGCAGGGCTGAGACCCGCCCGCATGATGAGGACGTCCCGGGCTTGACGGAGGGGGGAGGGGACGAGCCACCCTGCTCCCCGCCGCCAACGGTACTCACCGGAGGGAGGAACGTGACCCAGAGTGAGGCGGGCCACCTGCGCCTTGCTGATGTCTTCAAGAGCGACGAGCCCGGTCGTGGCGCGTATCTCAGCCGGACGTTCGCGTTCTTCAGCGAGGAGATCGTCCGACACTGGGCGGCCTGCCAGGAGGCTCGGTACTGCAACGTCGGTCGGCCGGTCATCTGGGACACGGATGGGAAACGGTTCCACGTCCTCGACTTCACGCTGCAGCGGCGGAGCGATGGCCAGCGATACATCGCCGAGCTGAAATGCGAGATCGAGTTCGACAAGGACGCGTTCCTCGAGCTGACCGGTCCGTCCCAGGTCGAGCATCACGAGAAAGGGGCCGCCTTCCAGAAGCTGTTGGAGGTGGCGAGCGATCCGGCGAGCCGCAAGGTCACCATAGGGGGCAAGGACCAGAAGGTGAGTGGTGCCATCCTGGTCTGGGGCGCCATGACCGGGAAGGGCCGCCTCGACACGATGGCCCACTATGGCTTCGCCGACGTCCTCAGCATCGACGACATGCTTGCGGACCTGTCCCGTTGGCAGCCGGACGCGTGGGCGAAATGGGTGGACACACGGCAGCGCTGGACCGATGAGCTGTTCGAGTTCCTCGCCTATCCACCTCGCGAGCGGTAGCGCCAGCCCCGCATCCGACTCGTGTGAGGGCCGGGGCGTGGATCACCTGGCTCACGTCACCCGTCCGAGAATTCCTCCGGCTCGATCTACACGGCGCGTGGTCCCGAACCCTCGCTCGCGCCCTGTCGTTGCCGGTGGCTCGCGGTCAGCCTGCCAGCGTGGGCGGCTGGCTCCGCACCTATTAGGGGCGGTGGGACAACGCTCGGGTGAGTACCGGGGCGGTGGAATACCGGTATACCTTCTTTCTCGTCCTGGTCGCCGTCGTCTTCGGCGGCCTGAGCATCGGTGCCGTGGTTCTCGCCGTCGGTCTCCTGCCTGGTGGCTCGGGTCCGCCGGTAGCGTTCTCGTTGTTCTGGCTCCTCGCCTACGCGTGGAACGGGTACTGGTACATGTGGCGGATGGCCTACGTCGTCACCCTCGAGGACGGTCGTCTACGGTGGCGGGCGCCGCTGCATGGTGGCGAGGTCCGTCTCGCAGACGTGGTCGAGCTGCGCCCGATGCGCATGGGCTCCCAGATCGAGGTAGTGAAGCTGCGGTCACGCCGCCCCATATTGCTGTTCGTCTCGGCTGGCCTTGACGATTTCGCCGCTGAACTCACGCGCCAGGTACCAGACGTCCAGGTGCGCTTCGGGTGGGGCGGACGCCGGGCCTTCCGAACTCGCCCCAGGGGATGGGGCTGGCGCCGACGGGCGTTGAGCTGAAACAGTGCCGCTCGTTGGTACTCGTGAGAACCTGCGTTATCGCGCGCGGGTTCCAGGTGGGAGTGGCTGTCGTTCTTCCGGCAGGTACACCGGCGCGCTCGCGTGTGGTGGTTCTGCTTGCCATTCTCCAATCGGCGCCGTCTTGAAAGAGCTCGAGCAAAGAAGACGGGTAAATGTCTGGTGAACGTTCACGCAGGTGGGGGAAGGACTGTAAAGGTTGTCCGTGACGACATGTGCGTCGACCGATGCGCCGAGCGGGGGTCCCGCCTGGGGTTGTTGCGTGGTTCGGAGCAACGTTGGGGCGTGTTGCATGGGCGGGGCGGACCTGTCCGGCCGTGAGAAGTTGCGACGCTACCGTCTACAACCGTTACGAATCCTCAAGACCACGACGCGCAGGTTCAGCTACGGTCTGTTCTCGCGGCGGCTGCCCTGCGGTCGCTGGTGGGTCTCGCGGGCGGTCTCTATCCCTCTCCGCTAGGCGTGGCTTCAGTTCCCTATGTCCTGGTCAGCGGAGGTGCGGCGTGGTCGGCAAGCGAATGGTGAGGTCGCCGCGCGTGCGCGGCTGGTGGCGCCAGCTCACGAATGTCATGCTGTCGCTTCTCGTCGTTGCGGCGGGTCTGGTGCCGTCGATCATCGGACAGCCAATCATCGTTCGTGCAGCCAGCTCGGCCGGCACGTGGCAGAACAGCGCGACGACCGGCCCCTCCGCGCGCACGGGCGCGAGCATGGCATACGACACCGCGACGGGCACCGAGCTCCTCTTCGGGGGATGGACGGGAACCGCGGCCCAGGCCGACACGTGGTCCTGGAGTGGATCTGCGTGGACGAAGCTCTCGCCGAGCACGTCTCCGTCCGCACGCTACAACGCGAGCATGGCGTTCGACTCCGTGCACAACCAAGTGGTCCTGTTCGGAGGCAACACCGGTTCCAGCGCGTTGAACGACACATGGCTGTGGAACGGGACAACCTGGTCTTCCCCGAGCGTCCACAAGCCACCGTCGGCCCGCAGCGGAGCCAGCATGGTCTTCGATACCGCGCGGCAGCAGATCGTGATGTTCGGCGGAGCGAACGGGACGACCCTCGACAGCGACACCTGGACGTGGAACGGCTCCTCGTGGACGCAGCTCTCGCCGTCGACGTCGCCGCCGGCGCGTTCCGCGGCGAGCATGGCGTTCGATCCGACCACGGGCACGAGCGTCCTGTTCGGAGGCTCCGGAAGCTCTGGAACCCTCGGAGACGCGTGGTCCTGGAACGGGACGACGTGGAGCTCGGTGTCGGTCAGCGGCGGGCCCTCGGCACGGACCGGAGCAGGGCTGGCGTACGACGCCGCCTCCGGCCTCCTCACTCTGTTCGGTGGCAAGGGGGGCGCCGATCTCGCCGACACCTGGACCTGGAACGGGAGCGCGTGGGCACAGTTGAGCCCCGCCGCATCGCCGAGCGCGCGTGACAGCTTGAGCATCGCCAATCAGGACTCGTCCGGCACGATCGTCCTCTTCGGCGGCGCCAACGGCGGGACCTTCGACGGGGACACGTGGACGTGGACGACGGCCCCTGCCGCCCCGACCGGAGTCGCCGCGACAGCCGCTGCTGGCCAGGCGACCGTGTCCTGGACGGCTCCGATTCAGAATGGCGGCGCTGCGATCAGCGGCTACACCGTGCTGTCTACCCCTGACGGGGCCACCGCCACAGCCGGGGCGTCGGCCACATCCGCGACCGTCACCGGTCTGCGTGCCGGCATCGCCTACACCTTTGTCGTGGGGGCGAGCAACTCCGTCGGGCTGGGACTGGCATCGGCACCGTCGAGTGCGGTCACCACGTACGGCGGATCGGCATCGACGGCGTGGCTCAGCGGCATCGGTACGGCTCCGTCGGCCCGGGTCGGGGCGGCGATGGCCTACGACGCCGCTACGGGAACCGAGGTGCTCTTCGGAGGATCCCAGGGTGGCACCGCGCAGAGCGACACCTGGACGTGGAACGGATCCGCGTGGACGAAGCAGACGCCGGCGACTTCTCCTGGCGCTCGATACAACGCAAGCATCGCCTACGACGCCGCACGCCAGCAGGTTGTCCTCTTCGGCGGCATCAGCGGCAGCACCGCACTGAGCGACACCTGGGTCTGGAACGGGACGACCTGGACCCAGAAGTCGGTCTCGACCTTCCCCTCCGCCCGGAGCGCCGCGGGCATGGTCTACGACTCCGTACGCCAGCAGGTCGTGCTCTTCGGCGGTGTCAACGGGTCCACCTTCAGCAACGAGACGTGGGTCTGGAACGGGTCGGCGTGGACCAAGCTCACGCCGGCGACGAGCCCTGGGGCACGGAGCGCGGCGGCCATGGCCTTCGACACGGCCACCGGCCTCACCGTCCTCTTCGGCGGCGCAGCAAGTGGCGGTGCCTCCGCGGACACCTGGACCTGGAACGGGACGACGTGGTCCCCCCTCTCTCCAGGGACGAGTCCGCCCGCCCGCTCCGCTGCCGGCTCCGCGTACGACGCAGCCAGTGGGCTGGTGGTGCTCTTCGGCGGAAAGTCGGGCGGTGATCTTGCCGACACCTGGACCTTCAATGGGACGACGTGGGCCCAGCTCGCACCGGCGTCGTGGCCGTCCGCACGTGACGGTCTGACCCTCGCGGCGCAGGGGTCGACGGGATCCGCCGTCCTCTTCGGTGGCGAGACCGGCTCGGCGATGCTCGGCGACACTTGGACGTGGACGACACCACCGAGTGCCCCCACGTCGATCTCAGCGACCGCCGGCGTCAACCAGGCGACGGTGTCGTGGGCCGCCCCCGCCCTCAGCGGTGCCTCGGCCATCACCGGATACACGGTCACGTCCTCCCCCGATGGCCAGACCGCGACGGCCGGCGCAAGTGCGACCAGCGCGACCGTGTCCGGTCTCAGGCCCGGGATCTCGTACACCTTCGCGGTGGTCGCGGCGAACGCGATCGGCGCGGGCCTGACGGGGGCCTCTGGGGCGGTCACGACCCCGACCGCGCCCGGCGCCCCGACGGGTGTCAGCGCGACCGGCGGCAACACCCAGGCGACCGTGAACTGGACGGCTCCGTCGTCCGGGGGCAGCCCGATCACCGGGTACGTGATCACCCCGTTCATCGGCACCACCGCCCAGACCCCGTCCTCGGCGGGCGCGAGCGCCACCAGCCTCACCGTGACCGGGCTCACGAACGGGACGGCCTACACCTTCAGGGTGGCGGCGACCAACGCGGTGGGGACGGGACCGGTGGGGACCTCCAACGCCGTGACGCCTGCGACCACCCCGAGCGCCCCCGTCAACGTCACGGCGACCCCGGGCAACGCGCAGGCCACGGTCGCCTGGTCGGCACCGACGACGACGGGCGGGAGCGCGATCACCGGATACACAGTGACCCCCTACATCGGGACCACCGCGCAGACCCCGGTGTCCGTCGGCGGCTCGACCACCTCGACCATGGTGACCGGCCTGACCAATGGGACGGCCTACACCTTCGCGGTCACGGCCACCAACGGTGTCGGAACCGGACCGGCCGCCACCTCGAGCGCGGTCACTCCCGCGACGGTGCCGGGTGCGCCCACCAATGTCACCGGCACTCCGGGTGATGGGCAGGTGACGCTCTCGTGGACCACCCCGGCCTCGAACGGTGGGAGCGCCATCACCGGTTACACCATCACCCCCTATCAGGGGTCGACCGCGCTGTCGCCCACGACGACCAGTGGACCCGGCACCCAGGTGACGGTCTTCGGCCTCACCGATGGGACCGCCTACACCTTCACTGTGGCGGCCTCCAACGCGGTGGGCACCGGCGCGGCGGCGACTTCGGCCGCGGTAACACCGGCCGGCGTCCCCGGAGCTCCCATCAACGTCTCGGCGACGGGCGGGAACGCGCAGGCGACGGTCACCTGGGGTGCCCCGGCTGCGAACGGCAGCGCGATCACCGGCTACACCATCACACCCTACATCGGCACCACCGCGCAGCCCTCGGTGACGGCGGGTCCCACCGCGACCAGCGTGACCGTCTCCAACCTCGCCAACGGGACGACGTACACCTTCGCCGTGGTCGCCACCAACGGCGTTGGTAACGGCCCATCGGCCAGCTCCAACGCGGTGACCCCGGCGACGGTTCCCAGCGCACCGGCCAACGTCACCGCAGTCGCCGGCAACGCGCAGGCCACCGTGTCGTGGTTCACCCCCACGACCACCGGCGGCTCCGCGATCACCGGGTACGTCGTGACCCCATACGTCGGGACCACCGCTCAGACGCCGTGGTCGGTCGGACCCTCGGCCACCAGCCTCACGGTCACCGGCCTCGTCAACGGCACCGCGTACTCCTTCACCGTCGCCGCCACGAACGCCATCGGGACGGGCCCGACGGGGGCCTCCGGGGTGGTCGTGCCGGTCACCGTGCCCGGCGCTCCCAACAACGTCAGCGCGGTCCCGGGCAACGCTTCGGCCACCGTGTCCTGGTTGCCACCCAGCTCCAACGGCGGCACGGCCATCACCGGATACACGGTGACGCCGTATATCGGGTCGACCGCGCAGACAGCGACCTCGGTGGCCGCCACGATCACCACCGCGACGATCACCGGGCTCACGAACAACACGACCTACACCTTCTCCGTGATCGCGACGAATGCCGTGGGCAATGGCCCCGCCACCTCCTCGAGCGCGGTCACACCCGATGCGTATGCCGGGACCATCCTCGGAGACCACCCCCTGGCGTACTACCGTCTCGACGAGGCCAGCGGAACCACGGCGGCGGATTCCTCGGGGAACGCCAGCAATGCCACGTACTCCCCCGGGGTCACCTACTCCGCCCCCGGAGCGCTCCTCAACGCCTCCGACCCCGCGGTAAGCCTCGCGAGCTCGGCGACGGTGACCGATCCCTCGCTGTCCTCCCTCTCGGGTAGCCAGGCCAGCACGACCGAGTTCTGGTACAAGGTTCCGTCCTCCGCGTACAGCGCGGGCACGATCGACGTTATCTCCGACGCCTCGGTCTACCTGGAGTTCCAGAACGGCGGCGCGACGCTCGTCGTGGGACCCGGGTACTTCTCGAACCACAGCTTCACGCTCCCGTACCCGGTCAACGACGGGCAGTGGCACCTCTTCGACGTCGAGTCCGACGGGGGCAACTACTGCACCGTCTACATGGACGGAGGCTCACTGGGCACCCAGGGCGGCTACAACAACTGCAGTGGCAACGGATCCCACGCTCCCGTCCTCAGCATCGGCAACTGGAACGGCGATGGGACCGCCGGATCCTTCGATGAGGTCGCGGTCTACCCGAGCCAGCTGAGCGCGACCCGCATCGCCGCTCGCTGGACCCTTGCAGCGACGCAGCTCAACCAGGTGAGCCTCTGCCCGCCAACCCCGACCTCGCAATATGCGAGCGACGTCCTCAGCGACCACCCGGATGCCTATCTCCGACTGGACGAGCTGGCGTCGAAGCCAACGCAGCGCGTCGCCTTCGACTCCTCCGGCCTCTGCTCGACGGGGAATCCCACGAACGGTTCCTACTCGCCAGGGTCCGTGATCTCGACCTCGGGTGGGCTTGCCAACGATTCGAACACGGCTGCCACCATATCGGCAGCAACCGCGTCGATCCGAGACGGCGCGGCCACGCTGCCGGCGTGGAACCAGCCCAGCACCACCGAGTTCTGGTTCAAGGTCGCGGCGGCGGCGTACGGCAGCGGATCCCTCGACCTCCTCGCCGACCCTTCGCTCTATCTGCAGCTGCAGAATGGTGGGACGACACTTTCGATCGGCCCGGGCTTCGAGGGGAACCGCACCTTCTCTCTCCCCTATGCAGTGAACGACGGCCAGTGGCATCTCTTCGATGTGACGAACGACGGCGGCAACTACTGCACCGTCTACTTCGACGGCAGCTCCATCGGCAGTCAGGGCGGCTATTACAGCTGCGGTGGCTCCACCGTCTACGGCCCTGGACTCATCATCGGTAACTACGCGGGCGGCGATGTGACTGCAGGCTCCTTCGACGAGGTGGCGGTGTACCCGAGCCAGCTCACCGCGACCCGGGTGGCGGATCACTGGGCGCGGGGCGGCACGCCGCTCAATCAGGCCACTCTGTGCCCTCCTACCCCCGGGTCGGCCTACGCACGCTCCGTCCTCAGTGACTCGCCCGGCACGTATCTGCGGCTCGACGAGTTGTCGTCCGCGCCGACACGGCGGGTGGCGTTCGACTCATCCGGACACTGCACCAGCGCGGCGCCGACAGATGGGACATACGAGCCCTCGGCCGCGACGAGCGCTCCAGGCGCTCCCGTGAGCGACACGGGTTCGGGTGTCACGCTTGCGTCCGCGAACAGCAGGATCCGCGATACCGCCAGTTCCGTGCCGGGGGCGAACCAGCCGAGCACACTGGAGTTCTGGTACAAGGTGTCGGCCCAGACGTACAGCAGCGGGTCGCTCGACCTCGTGACCACGCCGAGCATGTATGTGCAGCTGCAGAATGGAGGCACAACGCTGGCAGTCGGGCCCGGCTACTTCTCGAACCACAGCTTCGCCCTCCCGTATCCCGTCAACGATGGGCAGTGGCACCTCATCGACGTGGTCGAGGACAACGGGAACTACTGCACTTTCTACCTCGACGGTGGCCCGGTTGGGACCCAGGGCGGCTACAACAACTGCGGCGGACAGGGCCCCTACGGTCCCGGCCTGATCATCGGGAACTTCTCCGGAGGGAGCGACGTCACCGCGGGATCGTTCGACGACATGGCGGTGTACCCGACTCAGCTCAGCGCCGTGCGCATCGCGGCCCACTACGGCTCCGGCGCCCCGATAGGCGGACCGGTGACCCCGGCGCAGTCGGCCGGAGGCGGGTCGAACTACTGCTTCCCGTGCCACGGCAATGAGATCCGCCACGGCAACATCACGAGCTTCCCGGTGGACACCGCGACCGGCAACTTCTGGCACATCTTCAGCGACATCGAGATCCCTGGCCGGGGGATGTCGCTCGGCGTCGACCGGACCTACAACTCGAGCAGCGCGTCCACGAACGGGCCCCTCGGATACGGCTGGCAGCTCAATCAGGGCATGGCGCTCGCGGTTGGCGGGACGTCGCCCAATGAGGTGGCGACCATCGTCCAGGAGAACGGGAGCCAGGTGACCTTCAACCAGCCGTCGTCGGGCTCCAGCTGGGCGCCGTCGGCTCCGCGCTTCAACGCCACTCTCACCCAGAACGGCGATGGGACGTGGACCTTCGTTCGGCAGGCCAGTGAGACGTTCACTTTCAGCGCCGCCGGACAGCTCGCGCGAGCCGTCGACCTCAACGGGAACGCCACCACCTATTCGTACACGGGGTCGACCCTCACCGGCATCAGCGATGCCGCGGGCCGTTCCCTGACGCTCGGCTGGACGGGTAGCCACATCACGAGCGTCACCGACGCCAACGGTGCGGCCACGCGTGTCGCCCAGTACGAGTACGACGGCAACGGCAACCTGAGCGACGTCTTCGACGTCGGAGGGAACCACTGGCAGTTCGCGTACGACGCCAGCCACCGCCTAACGACGATGAAGGACCCCAACTGCCTCGCAGCCGGGTCCGCATGCCCCGGTGTGGTGAACGTCTACGACAGCCAGGGTCGCGTCATCTCCCAGTCCGATCCGCTCGGCCGGACGACCCTCTTCGACTACACGTCGATCTCGGGCGCCACGAAGTCGACCGACCCGTCCGGCCACGTCGTCGTCGACTACTACTCGTACGGGCTGCGCACCGCCACCACCCGGGGCTACGGCACACCGCAGGCGGCCACCTCGACGTTCGGCTACGACCCTGCCACCCTGGCGCTCACCAGCGTTACCGATCCCAACGGCCACGTCACCACGTACACCGTGGACGCTAGCGGCAATGTTCTCACCACGACCGATGCCCTCGGCCGGCAGGACGTCAAGGGCTACAACTCGCTGAACGAGGTGCTGACCGACCGCGACCCGTTGGGGGTCACCACGACGAGGACCTACGACGCGGCCGGCAATCTTCTCAGCCAGTCGCGTCCGGACACGGCGAACAGTACCACTGCGACGACGTCGTACTACTACGATGCTCCGACCCATCCGGGGGATGTCACCCGCGTCGTCGACCCCGACGGGAAGACGTGGCACTACACGTACGACCAGTACGGGGCGGCTCTGACCGCCACGGACCCGCTCGGGAACGAGACGATCACGTGCCACGACCCCATCGGCTGGCCGACCTGGACGGTCTCGCCGCGCGGTTCCGCCGGGCTCACCCCGTCGACGGTCTGCGCTCAGGCGGCGTCGCAGGAGACCCAGTCGACCCAGACACCGCCGGCCTACACCACGGTCATGTCATACCTCGATCCGCGCACCGGACACCTCGACCCCTATGGGCTGGTGCACGCGTCGACAAATGCGAACGGTAACACCACCACGCAGAGCTATGACGCCGACCAGAACCCGGTCAGCGTCACCACCGCGCTGAACAAGACGGCGAACAGCGTCTACGACGCCGCGAACGAGCTCACCCAGAGCGTCCGTGGCGTGGGGACATCCCAGCAGAGCACGCTGACGACCGACTACAACCCTGACGGGACCGTCCACGATCAGGTCGATGGAGCCGGCGGAACGACGGTCTACGGCTACGACAGCCTCGGCCGAGTGGTCTCCGTGACGACGCCGACCACGACGGCGTGCTCGGGCGGGTGCACCACGAGTTACACGTACGATGCAGCGGGGAACCGCCTTACGCAGCAGGATCCCGGCGGGAACTGCTCAGCCTCCCCGGCGGTCGGGTGCACCACCGACACCTACGATGCCGGCAACGAGCTGACCGCGTTCACCTACAGCGACGGGGTCACCCCGAACGTCTCGAACATCACCTACGATGTCGATGGCCAGCGTACAGCCATGACCGACGGGACGGGGACCTCGTCCTGGACCTGGGACTCGCTGCACCGGATGACCTCGTCGACCGATGGCACTGGTAAGACCGTGGACTACAGCTATGACCTCGCAGGTCACACAACGGCGATCACGTATCCAGGACAGATCACGCCTGTCCGCCAGACCTTCGACGACGCCGGTCGTCTCCAGACGATCGCGGACTGGCTGGGGAACACGACCACGTTCGCCTACGACGCCAACTCCAACCGAACCAGCGAAGTGTTCCCGACGGGTTCAGGCTCGACCGATACCTTCGTACCGGACGCAGCCAACAACCTGATGGCGATCACCGACGCCCAGGGGTCCAACACGCTCGTGGGCTTCACCTACACCCGCGATGGTGCCGGCCAGGTGACCTCGGAGGTGACGTCGGGCGTGAGCGCCCTCGGCCAACAGCCCTCTCGCTACGTCGGCTACACCGCTCTCAATCAGGTGTGCGTCGTCGGAGCCACAGCGGGCGGCACGTGCCTGTCCCCGGGCTCCGGCGCGACGGGCTACGCGTACGACGCGGCTGACAATCTTGTCGCGATCGGCTCCAGCACCCAGGCCTACGATGCGGCCAACGAGCTGTGCTGGACAGGGTCGGCGAGCGGGTCCTGCGCGTCCCCGCCCGCGGGCGCGACGAGCTACTCCTACGACCAGCGGGGCAACCGCACCACGACGACCTCGGGCGGAGCGACCACGACCATGACCTATGACGAGGCGAGCCGGCTCACCGCCTTCGGCCAGGCCGCGGGCTACGCGTACAATGGCGATGGCCTGCGGATGAGTAAGACGGTTGGTGGTGTGTCTGAGCCCTTCGTGTGGAACACTTCCGGCGCCCTCCCCCTGATGCTGCAGGATGGTGGCACGAGCTTCGTCTACGGCCCTGGAGGCCTGCCTCTGGAGCAGATCAGCTCCTCCGGGACCCCCCTGTACTACCACCAGGACCAGCTGGGCAGCACCCGGATGCTCACAGATGCGAGCGGCAACGTCCAGGCCACCTACACCTATGACGCGTACGGGAACGTCTCCTCCCACACCGGAGCGGCGACGACACCGCTGCAGTATGCGGCGCAGTACACGGACGCGGAGTCGGGATTGCAGTACCTGCGCGCGCGCTACTACGACCCGTCGACCGCCGAGTTCCTCTCCCGTGATCCTGCGGTGGCTACCACGCGCTCGCCCTACGGGTACGTTGCGGGGAATCCGCTGAACGGGGCGGACCCGAGCGGACTCTGCTGGGGGCCAGATTGGCTATGCGGTGTCGAGAACACCGTCGTGACCGTAGCGGAGGCGCCGGTGGCTCTCGCGCACTCGGAGCTCCTCACCGCGGAGTCGGTGGTCTCGACGGCGTTCTACGCGCCGTACTGGGCGTCGTATGAGATCAACAAGTACGCGCCCGGCGAGCCGTTCAGTCCGGTCTTCTCTGCCGTAGAGCACGTTTTCCTTCCGCTCGATCAAGGGTTCGATATGCTCCAGCAGTGGAGCGGGTATCCCGACGCACAGGTTGGAGATGAAGGCGGTGCATCGCCCAACGTCGTTCCGTCGCTGATCTATCCCACCCCATGCTCAGGCGGTGGTTGGCGTCAGAACAAGGAGGTTTTCGGACCTACGGGCGATGACGTACTCAACTCCATCGCCGGCTTGTTCGGCAAGCATTTCCCGGGTGGACCCGGGCCTGGCAGACACAGCAACGGCCAGGAGGACTACAACTGATGAGGGCGTTGTACCAGCTCGAGAGCCGCCACCACCGGCTTTGGATGGTGGCTGGTGTCGTGTTGGCATGGGCCGTGCTCGCCATCCCTTTCCTCGTATCTCCGAGTCGTGAACAGCAGCCCGCAGTCTTTACGGTCGGCTTCCTGGTGACGGCTGTAATCCTTGGGATTGGCCGTCAGGGCATCGACGTCCTCTTTCTGAGACTGTTCGCCTTTGCTTCGGCGCTGATCGTCCTTGGCGTGCGTCATGGTGGTCAGTGTCCGGCCGAGTGGGGATGCACTTGGCTTGTGGTGCTGGGTGCTGTTGCGAGTGCGTTGGCGAGCCTGTGCGTGGCGATCGTCGCCATCCCCACCACCATTCTGTGGAACCGGGGGGTCGCCAGTCTTGCCCCAGAGTTGCCATGGCGTGCCTTGAAGCCACGGACGTGGTGGCAGGTGCTCCTCCTCGTGGTGTGCGTCGTGGTGCTGGTAGCCGGCCTGGATCTGTTCCTGGGAATCCCATCGGTCTAGCGGCGTGACCGGCGCCAGCAGCAGGACGTCAGGCGGTGCGTGTCCAGCGCTTGGCGTCGTGCTTGAGGAGGATGCCGTCGAGGACCTCCTTGACGAGCCGCTTCTCGTCGGGGTCGAGGCGTGAGGCGGCCTCAAACTGGAGGCGGAGGTCGTCGTCGGGACCGCACTCGGCGTCGTCGAAGAGGAGCAGGTCGGCGCTGACGCTGAGGGTGACGGCGAGCTTGCGGAGGATCTCGAAGGTGGGCAGGGTGGAGCCGCCCTCGTGGCGGCGGATCTGGGAACGCGCCCGCTCTCGTCACGCCGCCGCGGTCGAGGATGCCGCCCCGGCTGGCGCGCCGACCGACCAACCACGGAGCACGTTGCCGGACCAGTCTATGAGCATACGTTGCAGCCAGTGCTCGATCAGGCCTGCTCCTCCTTCCTCTCCCGAGTGTGTAATGATCTCTCGAAGGACCGTCCTTTCACGGAGCTGGACTTCGAGCTGCTGAACCTCGAGGAAGGCAAGGACCCACTGACGGGGATGCCGATCCCGCAGCCGCCGATCGTGACCGATGTACCAGCCGGCGGCCCCTCACGTGCTAGTTGCCAGGAGGTCTCTTCCAGCAGCGAGGCGGGCAGATAGTGGGACTTGCCGTGCTCTACTGGTCGGTCGTGGTGTGCTTCGCGGCGGCGGCCGCGTACGCCACGTACCTGCTACCTCATACATGGAGACAGTCGGCCAGTGGCGGCGGGCCACCTCGTGCCTTTCCTTGGGACGCAGTTGCTTATCGTGGGTTCCGGCGAGCGGGTCCTGTGGGAACGGTGACTTCCTATTTCCTCGTAGTCGCCGCCGCGCTCGTCGGACCAGATGATCACCCTGCGCTCGGTGGCGTGGCGTCAGCGGTCCTTTCTATCAGTGGGGTTGCTCTCGTGGTTGGCGGCTCCGTGTCTATGGGGATCTACTTCTATGCGCGGCCGAAGGTCCTGATTCCTCCGGGGCTCAGAGGGGAGGTTGGCGCGCGAGCTGAGCGTCGGCACGCGCACCGGGGCTGAAGCGCCGCATACGTCAACGGCGACCCCGTCACCCTCGTCGACCCGACGGGGCATCTGGCGATGCATGCGGACGCCGGCTGTGGCGGCATCGACGCCGTCACCCTCAACGACTCACAGTGGCAGAACCCGTGCAGGGTGGGCGGCCACGACTGCGTCGACCGTGATCACATTCACTACCGTGACTTCCTAGGCACGATCAGGGATGCGGTGACCGGGTGCGTGACCAGCCTCAGCGGTGCCGTGACGTGTGCCGGTGTCCTCATCGCGCCCGCATGCGTCGGCTTCCTCCGGCACCGACACGACCGGGGAATTGGACCGGTCTCAGAAGTCCTCGAGGAGGCGCTGGGCCCTCTTGATCCTCTCCCGGAGGCCGCGACGGAAGCTTTCGTCGCTCCTCCGCTCCTCGATGTGGCGGCTGATCGCCGCCCGCACCACATCAGCGACGGGCACATTATCGACGCTTGCAATCGTCTCGAGCTCCTCCGCCTGCTCGGGGGAAAGGCGCAGGGTCATCGCCTTCACGGGCTTCACATCACCATGATGGCAGGCGGTGGCTCGGTGTGCAAGGTAGTAGGTAGCATGGTATCATGGTGTCAGCGCAAACTGAATAGGAGTTAGGCCATGACCGAAGCAGCGGCGCCTGGCGGAGCGCACCATCAGCACGAGTTCCATATCCAAATCGATCGGACGCATTTCACCGTGACAGAGGAGCAGCTCACCGGGGCGCAACTACGGCAGCTGCCCTCGCCCCCCGTCGGACCCGATCGAGACCTCTACGAGATCCGCCCTGGCGAGACGGACCTCCCCATCGGCGACGCGGATGTCGTGAAGATGCACGACGGTCTCCGCTTCTTCACTGCTCCTAAGCAAATCAACCCCGGCGCCTGAGCTGGCGAGCACCTGGTTAGACATCATGCCGTTGCTGCCGGACGACGCCGACTACCTCGCTGAACGGGGAATCGCGTATGAGGTGCGTGAGGAGGGAGGCATGACCTGCGTCGTTCTCCCACGTTGGACGCTCCCCGCAGGCTTGAGCACGTCGGAGACTGATGTCCTGATCCGCCTCGCTCCGGGCTACCCGGACATCGCACCTGACATGTGGTGGGTGGATCCCCCCCTCCGGCTTGCGGATGGGGTAGAGATCGCCGCCACCCAAGTGACGGAGCAGCATCTCGGACGGACGTGGCAACGGTGGTCTCGGCACTTCAACGCGGGCCATTGGCGCCCTGGAACCGACAGGCTGAGCGGGTACCTCGCGCTGATGGATGTGGAATTCCGCAGGGCCGCCGGAGCGGCAGCATGAAGCGCGCGACACTCGTGCTTCCGGACTGGTTGGCAGCCGAGCTGGCGTCCGTGGCAAATGAACCGCTCGAGACGGCCGGCGTCCTCCTGGCGGGGGTGGCTCGAACGAGCGCCGGGCTTCGGTTGCTTGCCGCAGAGCTTCACCTCATCCCGGATGAGGGCTACGACGTGCGCGATGGGGACCGCCTGGCGATACCGTCGCTGTCGTACGTCAGAGCGCTCGCGCGGGCGCACGCGATTCAGCTGACGCCGATCTTCTTTCACACGCATCCCGGCGAGATCGGTGATCCACATCCAAGCATATGGGATGATCGTGTCGACGAGGAGCTCATCGAGCCATTTCGCATCCGGAGTGGGTCTGACATCTACGCCTCGCTCGTGCTCTCGCCCGCGGCTTCATGGTTCATGTTCACCGGTCGAGGACGCGATGGGGACGACGTGTTCACCGTTTCGAGGATCGTCATCGCGGGCGACAGGATGGCCCTTATCCGTGACGTCGACTCGACGCGTCCGGAGCTCGACGACTCGATCTTCGATCGGAACATTCGAGCCTTCGGAAGCGGCATCCAAGCAGCGCTGAGCGACATGCGCATCGGCGTCGTTGGATGCGGTGGGACGGGCTCAGCGGTCGCCGAGGAACTAGCGCGGCTGGGTGTGGGTTCCATGCTCCTCGTCGACCCAGACGTGATGGCCGACAGCAATGTCACCCGTGTGTATGGTTCAACGCCCGCAGACGTCGGGCGACCAAAGACGGAGGTGCTCGCTGCCCACCTCGCCTCGATCACGCCCGCCGGCAACTTCCGGGTTCTTACCGGCTCCGTCCTCGAGGAGCGGGTCGCACGCGCGCTGACGACCTGTGACGTGGTCTTCGGATGTACGGATGACAATGCTGGGAGGCTCGTCCTCACCCGGCTCGCGGCGCACTATTTGGTTCCCTTCATCGACTGCGGCGTCCTGATCTCCTCCACCGCTAGTACCATCGACGCGGTCCATGGCCGTGTCACTGTGCAGACGCCGGGGGCAGCGTGTCTTGTGTGTCGCAACCGGATCGACCTCGCCCGCGCCGCAGGGGAGCAACTCCCCGAAGAGGAGCGGGCGGAACGTCGGAGGGAGGGCTACCTACCCGAGCTCCAATCACCGGCGCCCGCCGTTGTCACCTTCACAACCGCCGTCGCTGCGCAGGCAGTCAATGAGCTTCTCGACCGTTTCATCGGTTTCGGCTCAACGCCTGTGCCTACCGAGATCCTGCTTCGTTTCCATGAGCGCGAGATCGGGCGCAATCGGCTCGATCCGAAACCTCAACACCTCTGCGATCCTTCCGCGGGGTACCTGGCGATCGGTGACCGCGACCCCTTCCTCGGGCAACTCTGGAGGGCGGACTCGTGACGCTGCCGTGGACCACATGGTTGCCACGCAGACGCTACTTCGTCGCCGCCGAGGTGGAGGCTGCGGACCTCATCCCCGACCACCTTCCCCGAAAAGCTGCCATCGTCGTACGCAGCCAAGGACGGCCTAAATGGGTCGCCTTCGATTGTCCATGTCAGCAGCGACACCGCCTGCTGGTCAACCTCGATGCCCGTCGCCGACCCCACTGGCGTCTCGGCGACACCAGGCGGCTCGACCTCGCCCCCAGCATCAACGTGGCCAACGGCGGACGTAGATGCCACTTCTGGGTACGAGCTGGCAGCATCCGATGGGCGCCGCCAGCTGACGACCGCTGGAGAGACAGCTATGCCCGATGAACCCATGGCCACCCCCGCCATCACCGACGGCGCCGACTCGGCCGCAACGCCCATAGCGCGCAGGGAACCCGTTCGGACGCCGTTATACCGGGCTATGAATGCCGAGCGGTACAGCCGCCAGCGCCTCATCCGAGAAATACAGGACATTACCGGGGGCAGGCTCATCTGCTATACGTCGGGCCCACTCGCATCCCTCACAAGAGATGACGTCCTGCCGCTGGTCGATCTCCTCCATACTATTCCAGCACGTACGGACATCGACCTCATGCTACACACGCCCGGCGGTGAGATCGATGCTGCCGAGAAGATGGCGAACATGGTTCGCAGACATGTAGGCGATGGTGGACGGTTCCGTGTCATCGTTCCTGACTACGCGAAGAGCGCCGGTACGCTAGTCAGCCTCGTCGCGGACGCGATCGTGATGAGCGAGAGCTCCGAGTTGGGTCCCATCGACCCTCAGGTGCGGCTCCCTGACGGCCAAGGCGCCTACGCGTTCCGGCCTGCGCAGGCCTACGTCGATGGGTACGAGAAGCTCGTCGAGCTCGTCAACCAAAATCCGACCGCGATCGCGTTTCATCGGATGCTCGACAAGTACGATCCGACCCTCCTTGAAGTGTGTCGTAGGGCCATCGAGCGCTCCACGAAGATGGCTGAAGAGCTCCTCCAACGAGGCATGTTCCGGCGCGGCGGGAACTTCACCGCCGTGGCCGCCGACCTCTCGAACAACAAGAAGTGGCTACAGCACAGCACGCCCATCGACTACCTGCAGGCCAAGACATTGACGCTGGAGGTTACTTACCTCGAGCCGACAGACGACTTGTGGCAACGCTACTGGGCACTGTATTGTCACCAGCGGCTCGCCGGAAACCCCGACAACTGCAAGCTCTTCGAGTCGGACTACGTATCGATTCCCATGACGTAGAGGCTGGCGGGATCCGCCCGCGGCTCCCAACCGACGAGCGAAGTGGTGGTGGATGCATTCGAGGGCGCCGGCGTAGTTGCGTCGGGTGCCGGTGTTCTTCAGGGTGTCCAGGAAGGCGGCGACCGCCTCAACCGGAGGCGGCGCCCCCCGGCCGGCGGCGAGCCGGTGCACGCGGCCCATCGCAGGCCTCCTTACCTATCGCAGAAAAGCCGCCGAGTCGCCCCCGCTCGATGCGGGGTCGCTCACCGGCCTCTCTGGTCCCGCGTGCGTAGCTGCCTGGGCCCCACCGCGGCGGTGACGGCCCGCTCGTCGCCTCGCCGGGAGCTCGATCGTCGTCCTCTGCGCCTTCCAGACCTACGGTGTAGGCTGAGGCGCTCTGGGGTCAGCGGCTGACGGCCTCGTCTTCCGCGGAGGCTGCTCGCTCTCCCTCGCCGGCATGCGCGATGAGGCCGTGCTGCGCCGCCTCGAACTCCTCGGCGGGCGGCACTTCGTCTCCCAGGTGACCCGGAGCGTGTGCCGCTCGACCCGCGGGCCGCTGAGAACAGTGAAGTTCTGGGAGGTTCACGACACCGCCAGCGAGTTTCCCTCATCCATCGCCTCGGGCACCTCGGCGAACCCGGCGCCGTACGCCGTCACCATGACGTCTGTGAGCCCGGGGCTTCTGTCCAGCACATTGCGGCAGGTATCAAGGGTCGTCGAATTCCGACGGTTACCTGCCCACCGGAGAACGTCGGCGATGGACACCCCGGTGGTCACCTGGGCGTAGGCGATCGCCTTGGGTGATCGCGGTGTGGCGGAGGTCGTACGGTCGCCCCAAAGGCTGGAGGCCGAGGCGCTGCTGCAATCTGGGGAACTCCTTGTCGACCCGCTTGACCGTGAGCCCTGGGAACATTGCGTCGCCCGTCGCCGACCCCGCCGACCGCCAGCGGGCGAGCGCCTCCAGCGCCAGAGGCGGCAGCTTGATACGACGATGACCGGCGGCCGTCTTCGTCGGCGCCCGCCGTCGAGGCAACCGAGAGCTGCTCCGCCGGCGCGGTGTCATGGACGCCCCGTCAGCATGAGCCGCGTTGACTACTACCACGACCCGAATGCGCCGAAGGCGCACTCGCTCGTGCCCGGCGCCTCGGCGGCCGTCGTCGATGACCAGGGGTGGATCCTCATGCACCGCCGAAGCGACAACAGCCTGTGGGCGTTGCCCGGTGGAGTCATGCACATCGGCGAAAGATCGGCGACACGGTGGTCTGGGATGTCCGCGAGGAGACCGGACTGGAGGTCGCGCCCGAGTACATCGTCGGGGTCTACTCAGACGTCGGCTGTCCGCCGATCCCCTTCCCCCTCGACCCTCCTGCCCTGCCGATCAAGGCGTCGAACTGTCGCTGCGCGTCGCGCATCACAGAGGCGTTGGCGCGCAGGAACTGCTCGGCCGCCTGCTGCATCGCCTCGCCGGCGCGCTCGACCAGCTCGTCTACGCGCCGGCTCTCGGTCGCCGCCGCCAGCCTGCGGCCGCAGGTTAGTAGCCGGCCCGCCGCGGTCCTGAACTGATCACGTCGTTGGACCGCAACCGCTGGGAAGTCCGCGGAGTCCACCCACGCGAGGAAGTCGGCGGCGCGCTCCTGCAGGCTGGTGGCGTACCTGTGGGCAACCGGTTGAGAGGGATAGTCGCGGCTGGCTCTCCGGCGACCAGCATCTCCCGTACCTCGGCGGTGGATAGCGTCACGGTGGTATCGGTGCCGAGCTGGCTCGGTCGCGACAGCGGTCGTTTGCAGCGCGCGCAGCGCATCTGTCCAAGGCGGGCGGCGGCAGCGGGCCAGACGTAGCGGCGATGGCAGGGCCGGCACCGGCCAGTGGACGTGGCGACGTACATGACGAACTCCCCCCGCTCATGAACCGCCCGGGGCGGACGGTTGGTAGCCGCGACGTAGCCTGCGTCGCACGACGGGCCGGAGCGCCGCATGGGCGCTCTCGATCGTGGGATGGCACGTAACCAGCTGCCGAGGTCGGTGCCGGTGACCAGGAGGTGGAGCGAGTAGAACCGACAGCGGCGTTGCGGACCGGAGCCGCGGTCGACGAGCTCGAGAACCACGCCCCGGGTTCCCGCCGCGCCGACCAGGTCGTCGAGGACGAGCTGGTCGACAGCGACGCTGGTGCGGGCCGACTCGACCCGGTCGGCGGCTGGCTCCGGGCCGCGGGCGATGTCACCGGATGCACCGTGCCGGAGTCCCCTGCGAGATCGCTCCTGCCATCACTGCCGGTAGGGTACCTCGTCGCGGAACCTCTGTTCGCGTCACGCCGTGACCAAAACGTCGGCCGGTCCGTTGGCACCTCAGCGCCGGTGCCACACTTGGCGCTGGTTGAGCGGCGTACCCCTCTCTCGGGAGGCCTCCGCCCGCGGTCGGGTGTCGAGGCCTCTCATCGGAGGGACCGGCCGCAGCGTCGATACCTCCGCATCTCTCTCACGCGTCCTCCTCGGATTGCTTCCCGTTACAAACAGATGTACGATATGCTGCTATGTCCCCGTCGCTGCGCAGCGACCCTCATATCGAACCCCGATACGCCAGCTGCACCGCGCCCTCCAGTGTGCTGATCTTCGGCCCCCGCGTCAGGGCACAAGACTTGGATCCACCCGAAACGCTTGCGCACATCAGCGGCACTGTGACGTGCCGCAGTCGCTCAGCAGAGGGACAGCACGGGCCACCCGGGTGGCTGACTCCGAGAGTGCGGCGGGAGCATCGACGAACTCGGCGAGCGGCGCGACATCCCGGGGCGCCAACCGGGCGCGGGACAGCTCCTGAGCTGCACGGGAATCTCAGCTCCACGCGGGACCGCGCGGCGAGCGCCGTGGACACGGCGGCGTGAGTCACATCCGCGACGCGTTGGAGGGCGATCCCGCGGCCTCCCCTCAGCGCGGGCGGGTGGAGCGGACACGACGTGCGGGGACGCTCCGATGAGGACCGGGAGCCTCAACCGTGTTCACTTGATGGGGTGGGTCGCGACCCCGCCCCGTCTCTCCGAGCAGGGATTCGATCGCCGCTGCCGCCTGATCATCGCCACCTCCGAGGTCGCGGACGAGAGAACCCAGATCGAGCGCCACGTCGTGGTGGCGGCCGGGACTCTGGCCGGTCGGGCCGCGGAGCTGCGAACCGGGGACACGCTCTACGTGGAGGGCCGCCTGGAGCACCTTGAAAGCGAGACCGAGCGACCCCGGCAGGCCGGCGTCGTCGCCCGCGAGCTCTGGCCGCTCGGCGAGCGGATGCCGGTGGATGAGCGCACCCCACCCGAGCCCGGGCGAACGCACGCATCACCCGAGCCGCACGACCGCCAGGGACACTGGCGCCGAATCGCTCTAGGGCGCCCCGAGGAGCGGCTCGTCTGGGTACGAGCCACACGGGTAGGAAAGGCACCTCCACCAGCGTTGAAGGCGTAGCAGACATGAACCACCACGACCACGTCTACGCCGCCGCCATGGCCGTGCGCGAACTCGGGTTGTCGTCGGACCCCTGCGCTTCACCGGAGCTCCGAGACGCCGCTGCCCGGATCGACCGAGCGATCCTAGGCCTCGGAGCCGCGGGCGATCTTCCGAGCGAACGCGAGGAGGTCGGCAGCGCCCGCCCCATTGACGTCCTTCCAGACCAGGACTTCCCCGAAGCTCGCGCGCTGGATGAGGGACCGCCGACAATCTGGGCCGCGCATCGCGAACTTGAGGCGTCGCTCTCTCACTTCCTCGCCACCGTAAACAACGTCGCGCCGATGCCCAACGAGTCGGCCGCCTACCATGCTGCGATTCACGCGATCGGCGACGCCCTCGCCGACATTCGATGGCAGCACCTCGCCGCCGTGGACTTCGCGCAGGCGGGAATGCCGCTTCACATCGTTTCCACCGATATCGACTCGACTCACTCACAGGACCACCCTGACCCAGCACCGGGCAGCGGGCTGTCACCGGGCCCCGCACCGGCACGCTCCGACGCGGTCGATGCTTGGCGCCCCGAAACCACGCTGTGGCCGACCGACCACCAGATCGACGATGGCGCATGTCGCTTCGACCTCGCTCTTGAGGACGAGGAGTCCTGGCACCGTGAGGCCGCGCTGGACAGCGGCCTCAGCGGACCGGAAATCTGAGGTACGGCCCGTCGTGAGGCTCTGTCCCGGCACCGCGGAGGGTGGCGGTGAGGGTCGATTCGGTCACGGGCCAGGGCTCACCGCATGTCGTGGCGCTGCCGCTTGCCCCTGAGGTTGCGGTTCGTGACCGGCGGCGCCGCGGCTCCGCGTGCGCCGCCGGCGCTGAACGCGGGCCCCTGACGGCCGGCGGTCACGTCGGCATCAGACGCTCGCAGGGCCGCAGAGGCGGCATACCGGCCCACGTCGCAGGTAGCCGGTGGAGGATTCCCGGGCGCAGAGGAGTCCGCTCGGTCCGACGCCCACGACCACCGCCTCATCGACCTGGGCGGCCCGACACCGGAGCCTGGGGCAGTCGGGTCTGAGGTGCAGGGCTCCCAGCCAGCGCCCGCCCCACACGTCCGCGCCGGCACGGACCGGTGGGCGGTCGGATGCGACGACGCTCGAACTGCTCACGTCGCAGTTCCCTCGACCGGAACGCTGCGCGACGCCGCGCCAGCGACCGGAACGACCAAGGCTCCGACCTGGTGACCGCGGACGTGCGGGGAGAACTGGACGGTCACGTGGCACGTGGCGCCCGGAGCCATCGTCGCGCGCGTGCAGTCGTCGCGGATGACGGCGAACGCGGAGGCGGTGAGGTGAACGGTGCCGACCGTGAGCGCCCGGGCCGACGTGTTCTCCACGGTGAAGGTCACCAGCGGACTGAACGGTGATCCTGCGGGGAGCGTCTCGATGATCCCTGGCGGTCCGATGGCGATGCCGGCGGGTACGACCGATGCAGCGACAACGCGGCGTGGCACAGGTGCTGCCGCAAGGACCGCGGTGGGTGCCGTTATAGGGAAGATGGTGAGCGGCTGCGGCGCGGGTGAGGTTGCCGAGGGCGGCACAAGGGAAGGCGCGCTGACGGGGGGCGCCTCCCGCCGCTGTGGCGTGGTGGTGTGGTGCCCGCTCGCGCTCTGAGGCGTGGCGATCCCGGCCGTCCGTCCGAAGGGGGCGTGGTCCCGCGTCGAGGGCATGGGGATGGACCCCGACAGGAGGGCGAGTGCGCCGACGGCGGCAGCCCCAGCCGCGCCGGCGACGGCGAGGCGATACGTGGGGACGAGCGGCCAGCGCAGCGACGGTCTGCCACTCCGCGCAGCAGGCGCGCGGTCGGGACACGGCGCTCTGACCGTCATCTCCGCCGGTGCGGCTGGCGAAGTGCCGATGCTCTCGATGAGCTCGGGCACGATCGGCAGGCGGACCAGCGCCTCCGGCGGAACAACGTCGGGCGGCCGTACCAGCTCAGCGAGGTCGACGCCGAGCTCGCGGGCGAGCACATGGAGGAGGCGGAGCTGCGAGGGTGTCGGCTGGACGCCGCGCTCGACACCGCGCACCCACGGAAGGTCTCCATGCTCGAGCAGCTGGACCCAGCGCTCGGACCGGTCGAGGTGCGCGGCAAGGTCGATCTGAGCGAAACCGCGGCGGCGACGGCGTGAGCGGACGAGAAGGCCGATCGGGCCGGGCCCTGCCATTTCGGGGGGCACCTGGGGCGTCCCATCGCCGCCGGTGTGCGGCCGCGGGACGAAACGACCGAAGTTCACGGGACCCGCCTCCCTGATGTGGGTGGCCCCACCCTCGGCAGAACGACGCGCGGACCCCCTGAAACCTTGCGCGTGATGATGGGACGGCCGGAAATACTGCCTGGACCGCACCATACGCGCCAGAGACCCGGCGCCCCATGTTATGGCCGGACATGGCGAGAAGGAAGCCGTTCCGTACTCAGATTTCGCCCTTGTCACGGGCTCAAGGCCGAGATTTCGGGTGGGTTCCGCCCCTTGGTCCTAGCCTTGGCGCCGCCTCCGAGAAGCGTCGGGGGACGGCGCGGGCCGGTGCCCCGCCGCCACACAGGGAGGGCGGGCCCGGGCGCAGTCCCGGCCCGCCGGAGGTGCCATCGGATGCAGGCCATCCACTGGATGACCGTCGTCCTCGCTGACGTGACCGTCAGCCCGGACGCGAGCGGGCTGCCCGGCGCGCCGGCGCTCCAGCGGATCATCAACGGGGTCGCCGCCTTCGCCGGCGGGCTCCTGGTGATCGGCCTCATGGCCGGAGCGGCCTTCTGGACGCTGGGCCACCACAGCGGCAACTACCGCGCTGCCGAGGCGGGCAAGATGGCGATGGTCACCGCCATGGTCGGCGGGATCGTCGTCGGCGGCGCCGCCGGGATCATCAACTTCTTCCTCCACGCCGGCGCCGGGATCTGATCGGTGGCACGGATGGAGGGAATGGGCATGGCGCGTGATGACTGGACCAGGGATGGGTTCCCCTCGCGCCGCTGGCTGCGGATCGGCGCAGCAGTAATCGCCGCGCTAGCGCTCCTGCTGGTTGGCACGGCCTTCGGGAGGGCGACTGCCGGCAGTGGCGGTCGCGCCCCGGCGACGGTGTCCACACCGCAGTCGGCCGCCTCGGTCGTCCCCACCTGGGCGGTGGGCGCCACGAAGATGGACCATGGCGTACCCGTGGGGTATGCCCACTCTCGGGAGGGGGCGATCAACGCGGCGCGGAACTACGACCTGGCGCTGAGTGCGACCCCGCTCGCGCTGGATCCGCAGGCCTACCGCGACGCCTCCGCCTTCCTTGACGTCCCAAGCGCTCGCGAGAAGGACGCTGCGAGGATCGAGCGAAGCCTCGCCGCGGTCGCACCCCTCATCACTGCCGCGCACCAGGGTCACCCCACCCGCGTAGTGCCCTTCGTCCTGACCACCCGCTTGGTGAGCTACCAGGACGACGAGGCACAGGTCGTGGTGTGGGGTGGCGCGGTGTTCGCCTCAGATGGGGTGACCACGCCGCAGCTGGTGATGGCCGAAACAACGTACACCCTGCGGTGGCTTGGCGACTGGCGGACGCTGGACGATTCGGGAGCCGAAGGTCCTGGGGTGAAGGCGCTCACCACACCGGCTCAAACCAACAGCCTTCCCGTCGATCTCGGAACCGACTCCAAGGGCATCGGTGATGTCGTCGCGCAATAGGGCAGTCCTCCCGTACATCGTTGCGGTGTGCATCGGGTTCGGCTTCCTCGTCACCCACGCGCGAACCGTCGCTGCCGCGTTGGACGTCGCGCCCACCGCAGCTACTTCTCCGGCTCCCGCTCCATCTCCCATATCCAGCAAGGACGCCTCCGCGACCTGCAAGGGCAACTTCATGGCCAGCGGTCTCTGCAACGCGGGGAAGGTGCTGGGCGCTGCCAAGGACGTGGTTGGCGGCGCGGCGGGCGCCGTTGTGAGCGGTCCGGGTGCGGCGATGAATGCTGCGAGCGGCAACGTCGTGGGCGCCGCCGCCGACGCGGCGGAGGCGAGCTTCACTCACTGGGTCGCCGATGGGGCCGCCTGGGTGCTCGGGCAGATCGCCGGGTTCATCACCGCGGTGAGCTCGCCCGACATCACCTCGGAGTGGTTCCGCACCCACTACCGCGTGATGTGGCAGGTCGCGGTCCTCTTCCTCGTCCCCTTCCTCCTCGCCGCGGTCATGCAGGCGGTCGTCCGCCAAGATCCCGGGATGATCGCCGGCGCGGTGGCCCGCGTGCCCCTCGCCTTCCTGCTCGCCGGGATGGCGGTCAGCCTCACCGCCCTGGGCCTGCAGGCGACCGACGAGCTCACGTCCGCGGTAACGGGGAGCGTCGGCCAGGACACCTCCGCCTTCCTGACCAATGTCGGACACATGGTGGTCGCGGGGGGAGACACGTCCCTCGTGTTCATCGCGATCGGGTCCATCCTGACGTTGCTGGCGGGCATCGCCGTGTATGTAGAGCTGCTGCTGCGCACCGTCGTCGTCGACGTGGCGCTGCTCTTCCTCCCGCTTGGCCTCGCGGCGATCATCTGGCCGGCAACGCGGAAGTGGGCGATCCGGCTCGCCGAGGTGATCGCCGCCGCGGTGATGAGCAAGTTCCTCATCGCCTCGGTGCTCTCGCTGGCGGTGGCGGCGATGTCGGGACAGAAGGGCAGCACCTTCCCCGCGGTGATCCTCGGCGCCGTCCTCCTCGGTATGGCCGCGTACGCCCCGTACCGGTTCCTGAGGCTCATGCCGCTGATCGAGGCCTCGGCGGTCCACGCCGTGCGCGGCCGCGGCGGCGCGGGCCTGATGGAGCGCGGCTACTACAACGCCCAGGAGGTGTACCGGCAGGTGGCCCGCGAGCAGTCCACGCGGGTCGCAGCGTTCCACGCTCGAGGGCGGGCCACGGCGGGCCTCGGGCCTCAGGCGGCCGGCGCGGGCGCCGCCACAGCAGTGGCGGGTGGCGCGATCCTGGCCGCGGGTCGCGTCCGCAAGTCTGCATCGGGCACGCACGACTCGCTGACGCAGCGCCCGCCGCAGAGCGGCACGGGGCAACCACCGGCGGGCTCCACGGGGCCGACCCCGCCCGCCTCTCCGCCGTCGGCGCCATCGGGCGAGCCGAAGCCACCGAAGGGGGGCAGCAATGGCTGAGCGCACTGTTCCCAGGTATCGCTTCGGGCCGCTCGAGGAGCGCGGCATCTTCCTGGGCCTGCGACTTCGCCAGGTCCTCGCCGCCGCCCCGGGAGCGGCGCTCGCCCTCCTCCTCGTCATGTTCGTCCCGTCCTGGAGCAGCTTGGCGATGGCCGCCCTGCTTCTGACCGCGACCGCGGTGCTCTGCTTTCTTCCGATCCGAGGCCGGACCTGCGAGCAGTGGATGCCCGTGGTCAGCGGGCATGCCCTGCGCCGCGCCCTCGGCTGCGATCGCCACCTCGTCGAGGCCCCACTGGTGGGCGTGATCAGGGGCGCCCCCGCGGTGATGGACCTACCCCCCGCCCTGTCCGGGCTGGACATCCTCGCCGCACCGCTGCAGGGCGGTGAGCTTGGGGTCATGGCCGACCGCCGCCGCCACACCTACACGGCTGTGATGCTCACCCGCGGTCGCTCCTTCGCCCTTCTCGATGGGGACGAGAAAGGGGCACGATTCGCCGCGTACGCGGACCTGCTCTCCGGAGTCGCCCGGGACGGCGGCAGCATCGCCCGCATCCAGTGGGTGGACATCTCCACCGCCGACGACGGCGAGGACATGGTGCGCTTCGCCCACCGCCGCCGGACGATGGCCGCCGACAGCGCACCGGTCCGTTCGCTGTTCGCACTCCTCGAAACGGCCGCACCGGTCACACAAGTCCACGAGACGTACGTGGCGGTGCAGATCGGTGCGTCGGCCCGGGCCGTCCGCCGCCGTGGCGGCGGCGACCAGGCGGCGTGCATCGCGCTTGCCCATGAGGTGGACGAGCTGCGCACCCGACTCCAGGACGCCGACCTCCACGTGGACGGGATCCTGAGCCCGGGCGCGCTCGCCCGAGTCGTCCGCCTCGCCTACGACCCCGAGGCACGCACGGCGCTCGCTCGCGAAGGGATGCGGCGCCGCGCCGGGGCCGAGGTGGACCGGTCGGACGCATGGCCGATGGCCACGCACGACCTGTGGTCGATGCTGCGGACCGACACCGCCTTCCACCGGACGTACTGGGTCAAGGAGTGGCCTCGTTGCGACGTGGGTCCGGACTGGCTGGCGCCTCTGCTGGTGCGCTGCCGCCGCCACTTGCGTGTCGCGGTGACCATGGAGCCAATCTCGGCGGCGGCCGCCGAGCGCGAGGTGCGCGGAGCGCTTGCCGAGGACGTGACCAACGAGCGCCTGCGCGAACGCGCCGGGTGGCGCACGAGCGCGCGTTCCCAGCGGGAGACCGAGCAGGCGGCGCGCCGCGAGTCCGAGATGGCCGACGGTTGGTCCCCCTTCCGGTACAGCGCCTACCTCACCGTGACGGCGGCGAGCCCGGACGAGCTGGAGGACGCCTGCTCCGAGGTCGAGCAGCAGGCGGTGCACTCCCGCCTTCAGCTCCGCCGCATGTGCGGCGAGCAGGGGCTCGCCTTCACCTACACGCTGCCGCTGTGCCGGGGGCTGCGCTGATGCGGATCGCACCGCGGCATCCCGCACACGCCTCGACGACCGCTCAGCTCGCCGCCTCGTATCCCTTCATCGGCGAGGGCGGGCTCGGGGGAAGCGGTTGCTACGTCGGCGTCGACCTCTACGGCGGCGGCAGCTTCGCCTTCTTCCCCTGGGAGCTGATGCGCCGGGGGATCATCTCCGCCCCCCACATCGCTCTCATCGGTCAGGGCGGAAAGGCGAAGTCGTCGCTGGCGAAGTGTCTGTGCTGGCGTCTGCTCGTCTTCGGAGTCCAGTGCTGGGTGATCGACCCCAAGGGGGAATACGGATCGCTGTGCGCCGCCGCCGGGGTTACCCCGATCCGCCTCGAGCCGGGTGGTGCGGTGCGGCTCAACCCCCTCGACCCGCGCATCGCCGACCCTCGCGCGTCGAGTCGGTCGGTGGCGCGCGACCAGCTCGCCCTCCTCCAGGCGATCCTGGAGACGTCGCTGGGGCGGCGGCTCGCCTCCGAGGAGCGGACCGCGTGCGAGCTGGCGCTCCGCGAGGCGGCGCGCCGCAGCGGCGAGCCGACCCTCCCGGCGGTGGTGGCGGCCATGCTGGAGCCCTCGCCTGACGACGCCGCCGAGGTGCTGACCACCCCCGCCGCACTCGCCGCAGCGAGCCGCGAGGCGGCACTCGAACTGCGGCGGATGGTCTCGGCGACGGGCGACCTCGCTGGGATGTTCGACGGGCCCACGACCGGGAGCTTCGACATCACCGCCCCGATCGTCGCCCTCGACCTCAGTGCCGTGCGCGACAGCGACGCCCTTGGCGTGCTGATGACATGTGCCGCCTCCTGGATGCAGCGCGCCCTGCGGCGCCGCGACGGGGTGCGGCGCATGGTGGTCTGGGACGAGGCGTGGGAGATCATGGCCCACCTCGGCTGCGCCCGCTGGATGCGCCGCTCGCTGAAGTACGGGCGCGCCTATGACGTTTCTAACCTGGTGATCGCCCACCGCGCGACCGACTTCCTCGGGGCCGGTGCGGATGGTACGGAGCAGCACCACATCGCCCAGGGACTCCTTCAGGACTGCGAGACCCGCATCTTCTACTGGCAGCGCCGCGAGCATCTCAACGCGGTGCGCGATCTCGTCCAGCTCACCGACGTGGAGTGCGATCACATCGCCCGCCAGGGCCCACGCGGGCGAGGGCTGTGGCAGGTCGGCCAGCGCTCGTTCGTCGTCCAGCACGTGGTCGGTCCCGACGAGTGGGCCTTCGTGCGCACCGACCACTCGGACGTTGATGAGAACGAGTTCGACGATGGGGATGCGGCGTGACCGCGGGGCCCGGCATCCTCGCCGGGGCGGGGACGATCGCCGCCGCGCTCCTGTGTGTCCCCCTGTTCCTCGGCGCTGGCCCGACGTCCGCCGCGGCGGCGACGCCCGCCAGCGCTGCGCTGGGCGGCACGGTGACGCCGCCCGTCCTCGGTGCGTCCGTGCGGACGGCAGCGGATCTCCTTCCCGGTGTTCCCGCCAGAGGCTACTCCGACAGCTTCCCGCATGGGCAGTGCACGTACTGGGCGGCACTCAACCATCGGGTCACGTGGTCCGGCAACGCCGGCGAGTGGTTGGCCAACGCCGCCGCCCAGGGTGTCATGGTCGCGGTCGCGCCCTCCGTCGGCGCCATAGCCGTCTGGCCCGCCGGGGAGGGGTACGACGCGCGGTTTGGCCACGTCGCCATCGTCACCGCGGTCACGCCGTCCTCGTACACGGTGAGCGAGATGAACTTCCTTGGCGAGGGCGTGGTCGACGCCAGAACCATCGCTTGGCCCGACCCTCGGGTCCTGGGGTTCGTGCCGTGAGCGGTGGCTACCCGTGGCGAACGCGCGACTGGCCTATCTACGTTGCGAGCGCTCTTCCCATCCTTGGGGCCCTGCTCCTCCTCGCGGCGGAGATTCCGGCGCGTGTTCTCGGCGGCGCCTGGCTGCCGATAACGGGGAGTGACTGGCTCGTCCACGCCGCCGGCATCGTCCGTCATCCCCTTCGCCCCGCGGCGACCTGGACCAGCCAGGCGGGACTCGCCCCTGGCCCCGTCGCCTACTACGCGACGCTGGTCGGGCTCATCACGGCCATCGCCCTCCCCGTCCTCCTTGTGGTGCGAGCACGTGGCCGGCGGGGCCAGCCAGGCGGAGACCGCGAACCGCTCCCGCGCCAGCGTCAGCCTCGGCCGGGGTTCGCCGGGAAGAAGGAACTGCGCGCCACCCTCGACGGCCGCGCCGCACACCGCATCGAGCTGCTGAGCGAGGGGGACGTCGTCGGCGTCCCGGTCGGTGTACAGACGCGGAACCGCCCGCCGGGGAGTCACGACGAGCGCGCGGTGCACCTCGGGCGCGACCTGGTCACAGGGAACGTGCTGTGGGGCACCTGGGAGGACTCGTACTGCGTCCTCGGAGCACCGCGCCAGGGCAAGGGCCTCGGCTTTCTCGTCAAGCTCCTCGCCACCTGGCCGGGCCCGTTCGTCGCGCCGTCGACCAAGCCGGACAACCTCCTGCACAGCGCGCTCTCGCCATCCGCCGCCGACCGGCGTCTGTACGTCTTCGATGCCACCCGGATGTCGGGGTGGGCACCGTCGGCGCGCTGGTCACCGGTGGCCGGCTGCCACGAGGCCGACGTTGCCGCCTTGCGCGCCGAGGCGTTGGTGTTCGCGGCTCCTCCGGATCCCTCGGTTCGTGGCGGGCGCTTCTGGACCGACAGTGCGGCGGCCGTCCTTCGCTGCTATCTCCACGCCGCCGCGCTGGCGGAGGTCGACATCCGCACCGTGCTCGGATGGACGCGAAGGCACGAGGTCGAGGAGCCGGCGAAGATCCTCCGCCGGTCTGCGGCGTCCGCCGCCGAGGGATGGGTGGACGCCCTCGAGGGCGTCGGCCGGCTACCGAACGAGACGCGCGGGAGTGTCTTCGGCCAGCTCGGCGTCAGCCTCGGGTTCCTCGCCACTCCGACCATCCTCGAGGCCTGCTGCCCCGACCGCGCGCACCCTGCCCTCGACCCCGAACGCCTAATCGAGGATCGGGGCCGTCTCTACGTTCTTGGCACCGCCGCCGGCCAGCGCAGCATGGCCCCACTCGTGGCCGCCCTGGTGGAGACGGTCGCGGACGTTGCTCGCCGCCGCGCAGCACGCAGCCGCGGCGGTCGACTCTCCCCGCCACTGGGACTCTTCATCGATGAGGCGGCGCAGATCGCTCCCCTCCCCACACTTCCAAGCCTCCTCGCCGACGGCGGCGGCCAGGGGATCACCACCGTTGTCGTTCTCCAGTCTCTCGGCCAGGCACGCGAGCGATGGGGGGACGACGGAGCCACCGCCATGTGGGATGCGTGCAGCGCGAAGCTCGTGTTCGGTGGCCTCAGCAGCCACCGCGATCTGGAGGCAATCGCCAGGCTGTCCCCCGAGATCGACGAGCCGGTGCCGAGTCGCAGCCGGTCGCGGGACGGGTGGAGCGAGAGCACCACGACGCGGCGAGCCCCGGCGCTCACTCCGGCGGATGTCCGCGAGATTCCTCGCTGGCAGGCCCTCCTCCTGTACCCGGGCCTGCGCCCAGTGCTGACCCTGCAGCGCCCCTGGTGGGAGGAACCGCGCTACGCGCGTCTCATCCATCCCGCTCGCGAGGCCATCGAGGACCAGCTGAACCATGCGTCTTGAGTCGGCGCTGAACCGCGCGTGCCTGTCGCCGGTCGCGTAGGAGGGCTTGCCGCGTGCTCGGTCTGCCCGCCGCCGTCCCGTGGAACCTCGACGCGCTCCCGAGCGAGCGGCTCGAGGTGGCATACCGCGAACTCGACCGGTTCGTGGCCTGGCTTCGCTCCGCCGAGGTGGAGGTCCCCGAGTGCTGGCACGCTCACCGCTGGTCGGTCTACCGGTTGGCCGCGCTCCTCCACTGGTATGCCGATGCCCACCAACCCTCGCACCGACCCCGCGAGAGCGCGGAGTGGTGGGCGTCCTCCATCGGGGTCGAGGGCCTTCGTCGCGCCTGGAAGGAAGCCAACCTCTTCAGCCACGGCCACTTCGACGACCACGGCAAGCTCTCCGCGCCTCCCTCCCTGGACGAGAGCATCCGCCGCCACACCCTCGAGAAGGCGACCAGGTTCCCGCTCGCCGTCACGTCGCGTGCTGCGGGCAACGGTCAGTGACCCCCGAGTTGGCCGTGCGAGGGCAGTGGCCGCGTTCTCACCTAGCAGCTTGCAGCGGCCAGCGGGACCGTTACGCACAATAGGCTGAGGTGCCAAAAAGTCGCGGCGTGGAACAGGATGAGTCCGCGCCTGCCTACTGCTCGCCGAGGCCGGCGAGCCAGCGATCGACTCGGCGGACGAGAGCGGCCATCTCGGCCGCGGCGACCCCCTGCGGCCACAGGCTCTCGAAGAGCTCGAGGTACTCCGCCACCTCGGGCAGCTCGTGCACCACCACCTGGCTGGTGTGCAGCTCGACCTCGACCACCTCGCCGGTGATGTCGAATCCGGTGAGCGCCCAAGAGCGCAGGGGGGCGCCGGTCGGGATCACCCGGATCTCGATGTGGTCGAAGCCCTCGTCGAGGGCGAGGATGCGGCGGAGCTGGGCGCGCAGGACCGAGGCGGCGGCCACCCGGGTCCGCAGCGCCGCCTCGGTGAGGAGGAAGCGGAACCGCTTCGACTCGTCGTAGAGGATCCGCTGCCGGTCGCGCCGCCCGGCGATCACCTCGTCCGGGTCGGCCTGCGGCGCCATCACCGCCAGCATCGCGGCGGTGTACTCCGGGGTCTGGAGGAGCCCAGGCACGATCGCCGAGTGGTAGCTGGCGATCGCGGAGGTGGCGGCCTCCCGGTCGGCGACCATCTGCTGGATCGCTCGGTCACCGCGGCGTCGGAGCAGACGGAGGGTGTTCACCTCGACGGCCAGCTCACCGACCTGGTCGACGAGCTCGGCTCGGGCGGCGGGGGAGAGGTCGAGGGCGGCGGCGATGCGGTCGAGCATCGTCGTGCTCGGCGTCTTGCGGCCGCCCTCGTACTTGCTGACCATCGAGTGAGTGATGCCGAGGCGCGCGGCCAGGGCCTTCTGGTCGAGGCCAGCTCCGGCGCGCAGGGAGCGCAGGCGGACGCCGAGGGCCGCCTGGCGGCGCTCGATGGGCGTCGACGGCCCGGCGTCCTCGGCGGCGGTGACGTGAGGGGGACGGGACGGCCGACTCACGGCGGGCCCTCAGGCGATCCTCTGGACCGGCTCGAGGAGGGAAGTCGGGTCCAGGGGCACGCAGCGCAGGGCGGCGATGTACCGGGAGAGTGGGACGGACTCATGGACCGCCAGGTCGCGCATGGCGCGGTACGGCGCCACCTCCGGATCGGCGGTGACGTGATCCAGGCCCAGCCACCGGCCGTCGTCGTCGTAGCGCATGACGGCGACCGTCTGGTCGTCGACCAGCCAGAAGTCGGGTGGCTGGCGGCCGAACGGGGTGTCGTGCCAGGTCGGACGGTGGAGGATGCGCACGTCCTCGCCGGCGTCGGCCAGGGGCGGATACCCCCACTCGATCTCGTAGCGGAGGTACGGGGTCAGGGGTCCGGCGATCGCGTGGACGCGGCCCATGGTCCTGCCCTGCGCGGGGAGCGACCGCAGGATGGCGAGGTACTCCCGCAGTTCCTCGTCGGGAGCCGGCGGCGGATCGCCGCGCAGGAACGCGGCCAGGAGCGGCTCGTCCGAGGGCACGGTATAGCGGTCGAGGGCCTCCAACCGCCAGGCGCTCCGGCGGAAGGAGTGGAGCAGCTCCCAGAGCAGCTCGTCATCGCTCACCGCAACTGCTCCTCGATCTTGGGCAGGCCCTCGCGGAGCAGGCGCAGCGGGACGCGCAGCAGTCCCTCGCCGGGCGAGAGGGTGGCCCCGGTGCCCTCGGCGTCGAGGACGTCGGCCTGGACCACCACGCTGTCGGGGTCGTCGTCATCGAGGTAGAGGGTCGGGCAAATCCGGGGGCTGCAGTCCTCGTGGACGGGCCGGAGCTTCATCGGCAGGTACCTCCCTCAGGTGCGCTCGCTGGTCCAGTATGACCTGATGAGACCTCCACGTCGAGCGAAGGATCCTGGTCAACTTTGGTCAAACCTACTACCATGACCTCTCGCCTGCACCAGCTCACAGCGCCAGGAGGAGGCCATGAGGTCCACTGCAGCTCCGCCCATCCCTCGTCGCCATCGCCGGTGGATCGCCGGCGTGGCCGCGGTCCTCGCGGCCTGCCTGCTCGTGTGGAGCGCTGCCGGAATTTCCGGTCTGCTCGTCGGCGGCTCCTGGCCACAAGTGTCCATCCTCGGCTCGGTCGTCGAGCTCGTCCGCGTCCTCGGTGGGGGTGCGCCGGCCGCCGGGATCCCCAGCGCGGTCTTCTGGCTCTGCCTCGTCCTCGAGCTCGCCGCGGTCGCGCGGGCGGGCGTGCAGCTGCGCCGCTGGCGCGGGACGGCGCGGCAGCGGACGTGGACGCCGCGGCCCGCCGCGGGCGAGCCGGCGGGCGCGGTGAGCTTCGAGGCCGCCTACGCTCGGGCGGTGCGCGCCGACCGGCGGGCGTGGTGATGGCCGAGGTCCTCCCCTGGGACCTCGACGGCCTGAACGACGGCCAGCTCGCCGTCGCCTATCGCGACCTCGCCAGCCTGGTCGAGTGGCTGCGCTCACTCGACGTCCCGGTGCCGCCGTGCTGGTGGTGGCATGGATGGTCCGCCCATCGGCTCCTACTGCTCCGCCACTGGTACCCCCTCGCGGTCGACCCGCGCTCGACCCACCCGAAGGTCGTCGTGGAGTGGTGGGGGGCGCTGCGCTCGCTGCAGCTGGAGTGGGCCGCCGCCGGACTCTTCGACCACCGTGGCGCCCACCTCCCCGCCGTCGACCCCGCGGGCGAGAAGGTGCCCATGCCGACCTTCGACGACTTCATCGCCGAGCTCGTCGCCCGTCGGCGGCGTGAGCCGAGCGGTGCGCCGCTGGCGGCGGCGGGCGCGCGGTGATCCCGTACCAGCGAGGGGTGCCGGCGGTCGTGGAGTCGGGCAGGGTCCGACTCGTCCGCCGGTATTGCCGCCCTCACCGGCTCCTCCACCCTGCCGAGCCCGTCCTCGACGCCCGCCGCTACGGCCTTCCGCGCGACCAGCTCTACCTCGCCACCACCTCGCGGCGGTGGATCACCGCTCCCTGGCAGCAGTCGGCGATCGTCATCGGCCCGCCCGGCTCCGGCAAGAGCCGGTCGGTGATCGCTCCCAACGTGCTGCTCTGGGACGGTCCGGTGGTCGCCACCAGCAGCAAGCGCGACCTCCTCGACCTCTGTGTCGGGATGCGCACCCACCGCGGGACGGTGTGGGTCTTCGACCCGCTCGCGGTCATGGGGGAGGTTCCTCGGGGGACGCGGCGCCTCTGCTGGTCGCCGCTGCGCGGCTGCGCCGACCACGACGTCGCCTCCCTGCGCGCCGCGCACCTCGCTGTCGACACGCGGGGCGTCGAGAACGGCGGGTTCTGGGCGACCCGAGGCCGCCAGCTCCTGGCCGAACTGTTCCACGCCGCGGCGCTCGGCGGCGTCCCCATGAGCACAGTCCACTCGTGGGTCGCCGAGCAGCGCCTGGCGCCTGCCCTGGCGTTGTGCGAGCGGCACGGTGCCCGCCGATCCCTCGAGGTCCTCCAGAGCCTTCAGGCCGGCGAGGAACGCCAGCTGCGCTCTGTGTTGGCCCAGGCGAGCGCCATGCTCAGCGCCTTCGACTCCAGCCGCATCCTCGGCCAGGCCGACCAGGCAGGCAGCTGCGGCTTCGACCCCTACGACTTCCTCGATCGGCCCGACGCCGTGTTCGTCGTGTGTCCGAGCGACGCGCAGGTGAACATCGCCCCGCTCGTCGTCGGAGTCGTCGAGGAGATCCGCTCCACGGCCCTCCGCATCTCCGATCGCTCACCGTCGGGCGAGCTGCCGCTCCCGCTGCTTCTGGCACTCGACGAGGTGGCGAACATCGCCCCACTGCCCTCCCTTCCGGCGATCCTCGCCGAGGGGCGGGCCCGGTCGATCGTGGTCCTCTGCGCCTTCCAGACCTATGGCCAGGCCGAGGCGCTCTGGGGGCAGCGCGCTGACGGGCTCGTGTTCGGCGGGGGCTGCTCGCTCTTCCTGGCCGGGGTCCGCGACGAGGTCGTGCTGCGCCGGCTCGAGCTGCTCGGTGGCCGGCACTTCGTCCCCGAGGTGACCCGGAGCGTGTCCCGCTCAACGCGGGGGCCGCTCGGTGGCGTCAAGTTCTGGGAGGTGCAGCACACGGTCAGCGAGAACCACGGGTGGGTCGAGGTCCCCCGGCTGCCGGCAGGGGTGATAGCGGCGGTCGAGCCGCCGCGCGCCTGGTTGCTTATGCGCGGGCTGCCCGTCGGACTGGTCGATGTCCTCGGCCTGTCGGGCGTCGAGCCCTTCCGTACCTGGGCGGACGCGAGACCCGTAGTGGAAGTGCTCCCTCGGGTGGCCAGTCGGTAGCTTCCCGCGGATTCGTCCCTGCCTGGACGCGACACTGGCTGTCCCTCCCGACTGGTCGCGCGTTCCGGAGTCGGGGGCCGTGACGCGGTGCTGATCGCTGCTCTCCAGCCCTTCCCGCAGATCGTGGTCGAGCTCGAGCCGGAGCCGCTGGGTCTGGTACGCTCGACTCAGCAATGGACGCTCCCGACAACGCCGCTCGGCAGGTGAGCCTACTAAGGACAATCCTCCGGTGGGCCGCCATTCCTCTTACCCTCATTTTCGCGATCTCGGCGGTGATCTTCCTGATCACTGGCCGGCGGGGGGAGGCCCTCTTCTCTCTGATCTTTGCACTACTTGTAGGCACCGACGGCATCATGAGTTGGAGGCGACGACGCGTGGTTCGGTGAGGACTGAGGTTCTTCGGTAACCTTAGCCTGTCAGTCGAGGATCACCTCGACGACGTCCTGCGGATCGAATCGCAGCCGGGTACGCATACCAGCTCGCAAAATATAGCCGTTCATGATTACGACTCCACCGTATGTCTCGTCGTCGCGCGTGCGCACAGAACGCGCCTTTAAGACCCGGAAGGGAGTCGTCGATGACTTGTTTCTCAAGACCTCCTCGAAGCGAGACGGTAGCCGACGGGATTCCACTCCGAAACCTCTCGTGTACCAGTGAGAACAACCTGCTGCGACGAGGGAAAATCCGCCGACCACTGCCAGACGCCAGAATCGAGCATCGCCGGCACTTGACGCGGCGAAGGCTGCACCTATCAGAACGAGTCCCCCAGCCAGGAGGGACAACGAGAACAGTCTGAGCTGACGGCGCAGACGGGCGACCTCCTCCTTGGTCACGGAGGCCTTATCCTTGCGGCACGGGTGGTCGGGTGGAGATGCCGCTGCTGACGATCGTGGTCCCGTATCCTCCGACGACTGCGCCCCCCAAGCAAGCCGCGGCGCTCACAGTCAGAATGCCGCCAGGTACTGTGGACTCCGCGGCGAGCACAACGGGCACTTGGCCAGCGGCGATGAGGTTCACGCGCACTGCGCCCCAGCACCCAGCGAGAGCCTGGATCGGGTGGGTGACGACCTGCGTGACGACTTTGCGTACCTTCGACGCAGCCCTGCCGCACCAATCACAAGACCAACCGAAGAGGATCCCATTGGGGTCGCTCAGGTTCAAAGAGTCCTGACCGGCGTAGTCCAGCCGGTTCCAGCCGTGAGTCTCGAACGGATTGCTGGCAGAATCCTGCTGGTTCCACGTGCCGGCCATCCAGCCCACTTGCCGGTAGCGCTCTCCCTGGTGATACTGCTGGGATCCGCCGGTCCCATAGTCCATGTACTGGCCCTGGAACAGCCACGGCTCGTAGACGGCGCCCGTCGAGGCCGTCTCGACTCCCTGGGCGCTGTAGGTCATCGTGTCCGCCTGGTTGCCGTTGCTGTCGATGAGCTCGACCACGGAGCCCTCGCCGTCGTAGAGCGGGAAGTAGGTCCCTGTCGTGTACACGGACTCGACGAGGACGCCGTTCGGGTCGTGGATGTAGTAGCAGGGGCACTCCCCCTGGGCCGTGTTGGTCTCCGTGCCCACACCGAGGAGATCGGAGCTCCAGGTCTGGGTCCAGGTCGGCGGGACGGTCTGGGTGGCGGAGGCCCGGTCGCTCTGCCCGGCACCGCGGTAGGCGTAGTTGATCGTGACCCCGGTGTTGTGGGTCAGCTGGGTCATCTGGCCTTGGGGGTTGTAGGAGAGCGAGCCGTAGTCCCCGCCGGTGATCGACCAGTTGGTCATGTTCCCGCTGTTGTCGTCGACGTAGTTGATGCCGTTGTTGTAGGTCATCTCGTTGGCCGAGTTGAACCGGATCGGGTCGGTGCTCCCCTGGCAGGCGCTGCCGTCGGTGCGCCCGCACCCGTTGCTCACCGAGTCGTACGCAGAGTACTGCGCGCCCTGCCCGTTCGGGGTGACCTTGCTCAGCCGATCGAGCTGGTCATAGGCATACTGCCAGCTCGCGTTGGACACGTTGTTCTGCTCGAAGGTGCGCACATTGGTATCTGCACCGTAGGTCCCGAGAGAGGTGTTGATGTAGTTGTTCTGCCAGGAGGTCAGCGTCGTCTGGCCCTTGGTCGCGGTGACGGTGAGGAGTTTGCTCGCGTTGTCGTAGGTCATCGCTATGGTGGTCCCCGTCGCCGAGGGGTAGTAGGTGTGGAGGCGGTTCCCAGCCGCGTCGTAGTCGAACGTCGTGCAGGTGGCCGGCGTAGAGCCGCAGGTGGAGCTGGAGTTGCCGAGCCAGAGTTGGTCGTTCCGGTTGTTGTTGTCGTAGTGATAGTGGATGATGTTCGACGCCCCGAGCCCATTGGTGATCGTCAGGATGTTGCCGACCCCATCGTACGTGTACGAGCTCGACGACCCTCCGCCGCTCGGCGCGTCCGTGATCTTGCGGTTCAGGTTGTCGTAGCTGAAGCTCGAGGTGCCGGTGGCGTCCTTCTCCCACTGGAGATTGCCATCTGCGTCGTAATGGAACTGAGTGCAGGTCGCGGATGGCGCGGGGCAGGAGGTGGCGCCGTTGTAGAGAATCTGGGTGACGCGATCGAGCGGGTCGTAGGTGTACGAGGTGACCTTGCTATTGCCATCGGTGTGTGTGAGAACGCGGCTGGCGCCGTCGTTGGTGTAGGAGTCGGTCGCGGCCAGCGCCGCGCTCGAGGTGACCGCCCCATTGCTGTCGTACTCCATGCACTGAGACCAGTAGCGATAGCCGGTATCGTCCTGGCACCTCGTGTTGCCCTTCGCGTCCTGGACGTACTTGAAGAGTCCGTCGAGCGTATAGGCGTAGGTGGTGACGTTCTGCGAGCCCAGGCCGTTGCTCATCGTCGCCGGGTTTCCGCTGTTGTCAAAGGTGTAGTTGAAGGTGTTGCCCTGGGAATCGACCACCTTGCTGGGAGCGAAGGCGTTGTGGGGATCGGCGTACGTGTAGGTCGTCGTTGCCCCGGCGAAGGCCCCCTCGGTCGGTCCGGTGGTCGTGAGCAGCTTCTCCCCCGTGGTGGTGTCGTACGTGTTGGTGGTCAGCTGGCCGTTGGGGTCGGTGATCTGGGTGGCCTTGTTGTCCGAGTTCCACACGGTGAAGGTGGAGTGGCTCGGGCTCATCGCGTCGATCGTCTGGACGACCCGGCCCAGGGAGTCCCAGCAGTAGGTGGTGGTGTGGCCGCTCCCATTCTCGTCGGTGACGATGGTGTTGCCGGCCGTGGTCGCCGGCGTGCACAGCCCACCGTCGTTGCCGGAGGCATATGCATAGCTCCGGGTGTGACGGACGCCAGCCGAGTCAGGCGCCCAGGTGATGGACTGGACACGGTGACTGCCGTCCGTCATGTACGCGATCGTCGTGTCGCTGTTATGGGTCGACGCGTTGTACGCCGGGCTCTTGATGTCGGTGAGGTTGTGGCTAGTGTCATAGCCGTACAGGGTGCAGTTCACCGGGGTCGTTCCGCAGTTTCCGGTCGGGTCAGCATAGCTCGTCAGATTGTGGTTGCCATCGTAGCCGTAGGTGAGAACCCGGCTCGGGGATACCGACGGGTCGGTGACCGTCTTGATGTTGCCGTTGCTGCCGTTGGCCAGGCTGACGACGCGACCGGTCGCGTCGGTGATCGAGGTCAGCGAGCCGCTGGTGTAGCCGTAGTGGATGGTGTTCGCGTACGGGCCGTAGCCGCTGTTCCGGTCGGCGTTACTGAGGAGTAGCCCGGTGCTGTCGAAGGTGAGGACCTGCCCATTGTCGTGGTACGTAAGGGTGTACTGGTTGCTCCCGTTCGGGCCGGAGAGGGTCGCGTCCAGGGCCGCCGGCTGCGACCAGGCGCCGCCGCCCAGGCTGGTGAAGGTGACCTGGAAGCTGCTCGGGCCCTGGTATGTGATGCTTGTGCCGATCGTCAGCTTGACATCGGTCCCGGCGGTCATCACCCAATGGGACCCGAAGGCGGCACCACCACCCACCCCGTTCGAGAGGCTGTTGTAGTAGCGGTCGAAGACGAGGTCATGGCCGGCCTTGCCGGCGATCTTCAAGTCACTCTGGTGAAGGATGAGATCGCCGCTCGCCACATTGACCGAGAGCGCCGCGTGGTCCCACAGCTGATGATTGTCCAAGGTGTAGAAGGGGAGGAGCGTCCCCAGCAGGGTGGGGGTGCTGCTTGCCTCCACGGTCAAGCTCGGAACGAAGGGCAGAATCGTCGCCGCCGGGATGGCCGTGGCCAGAAGGGCGATGACGAACTGGCGACGCGCGCGAAGGCGCGCGGACAGGCGCGGGAACATGAATCTCTCCAGTTGCGTACCACCAGACCGCGCGTGTCGCCGGTCCTGCCTGCTCCCACCGGAGACCAGGCCGTCGGCGATCCTACGGCCGCCACGGGCCATCGGTGCGCCCATCGCCGCGCTGCGTCACGATCGCCAATGAATCCGCGCTGAATTCTTGCCGGTCGCTTACGTTCCCGACTTGGCGTTCGTCTTGACCGAACGGTCGGACCGTGGCCGGAGGGTGGCGAGGGGCCCGATCGCTACCGGAAATGGCCGTTTCCGCCGGCAATCTCGCCCTCCAGGGCCCGGTCGTCCCCGCCACCGCCCTGGGCCCCTCGAGGGGTGCGCCGCCGTCAACGGCGTATGGTGCCGCTGGGTTCGGCCGCTTCAAGGAGGCGCCATGGAGATCCGCCTGGTGGACAGGAGCGACGGCCGCGAGATCGGCGTCTTCATGAGCGACGCCGTGCCCGCGAAGGGGCACGTGATCGAGGTGACGCCCGAGCGGACTCAGAGTGGGCAGAGCCAGGTCAATCTGCAAGCGTGGTACGAGGTCGACGAGGTCCGCTGGGTGGTGAACGAAGGAGTGGCGAAGGTCACGCTGCTGGGGACAAGGACGGGCATGCCAGCCCCTCCCGGGAGCCAGCCCAACGTCTGGTGAAGCGGACGACGATCGGCAATCTCGAGCGCCGCTTCCCGGCTACAGCCCACAAAAACTCGCCGCGTTCTCCTCGAAGAGCGTCCCGGCCCGGATGTAGCGCCGCACCATCGCCTCGGAGCGCCAGCCGCCGTGGTGCATGATCGCCCGCTCGGGGGCACCGCCGGCGGCGGCGGCGGTGGCGAGCCCGCTGCGCAGCGAGTGGCCGGCGAAGAGGGAGGGGTCGAGGCCACAGCGTCGGCAGGCGCGCTTCACGACGAGGGCGACGGACTGGGGGGTCAGCCGGCCGGACCCGAGCTGGTCGTGGCGGCTGACGGGGCGAAAGAGCGGGCCGGCGTCGATGCCCGCGGCGCTGCGCCAGGCGCGCAGCGCCCGGACCGGGCAGGTGCCGGCGTGCTGGCCGCGGGGGAGGCCGAGCTCGCGGCCCTCGCCCTCGGGGTCGGTCTTGCTCCTCCTTAAGAGGATGCGCAGGCCGTCCTCGGTCTCGGTGACGTCGCCGGCGTCGAGGGCGACGAGCTCGGAGCGGCGCAGGCCGCCGGCGAAGCCGAGGACGAGCAGGGCGCGGTCGCGCCGGCCGGCGAGCGTGTCGGCCGGGGTGGCGGCGAGCAGCCGGCGCAGCTCGGCGGTGACGAGGGGCGCCTTCTGCTCGGGGGCGGTGCCGAGGGTGCGGCGGATGCCGCGCAGTGTCGCCCGGACCGTCCAGTCGTGGGTCGGCGGGCGGACGTGGCCGGCGAGCTGGTGGGCCTGGGAGATGGCGCTCACCCGGCGGGAGATGGTCGAGGCCCGGGCGCCCGCCTCGGCGAGGGCGGTGAGGTAGAGGCGAAGCGTGTGCGGGGTGGCGGGGAGCGAGCGGCGGCGGTGGTCGATGCACCACTCGTCGAAGTCGCGCAGGTCGCTGCGGTAGGCGCGCAGGGTGTTGGCGGCCTTGGAGGCGCGGGCGTACGCGCCGGCGCGGTCCTCGAGGGCGCGCAGGCGGGCGACCTCGCGGGCGGCGGCGTCGACGATGCGGGCGGCGAGGCGATCGGTCACCGCTCCGGCCCCCGCTCTACAGGACGCGGAGTGCGACGGGTGGGAGCGGCCACTCGCGGCCCGAGCCGTCGGTCCAGGCCACCCACAGCGCCCGGCCGGCGCACCGGTCCCCGGTGGCCGGATCGGTGTGCGGACGCAGGCGGTGGACGTAGCCCGCGGTGGCGCCGTGGTGCACGAACTCGGGCGCCTGCTCGCGGTGGACCTTGGCCACCAGCCGGCCGCAGGAGGGGCAGCGATGCCGGGGGTAGCGGCTGCTCACGGCCGGTGACGGTACCACGCGGCGGGCGTCCTGGCTAGCGATACGTGGTGATTATCGATAGTCAGGATCGGCTCGGCGGAGGGCCGAGGAACGCCAGCTGCGCTCGCTCCTCCGCCAGGCGGACCAGACCGACGCCTGCGGCTTCGCCCTCTACGAGTTCCTCGGCCGCCCGAACACCGTCTTCGTCGTCTGCCCCAGCGACGCCCTGGTGAGCCTCGCGCCGCTCGTCGTCCGCCTCGTCGAGGAGATCCGCTCCGTCGCCCTGCGGATCTCTGACCGCTCACTGACCCGCGAGCTTCCTCTGCCTCTGCTCCTCGCCCTCGACGAGGTCGCGAACAGCGCGCCGCTGCCCCTCCCTCCCGGCGATTCTCGCCGAGGGGCGGGCGCGCTCGATCGTCGTCCTCTGTGCCTTCCAGACCTACGGCCAGGCCGAGGCGCTCTGGGGTGAGCGCGCCGACAGGCTCATGTTCGGCGGGGGCTGCTCGCTCTTCCTCGCTGGGGTGCGCGACGAGGCCGTCCTGCGCCGCCTCGAGCTGCTCGGCGGCCGGCACTTCGTTCCCCAGGTGACCCGCAGCGTCTCCCGCTCGACTCGCGGGCCGCTCGGAGGCGCGAGGTTCTGGGACGTCCAGCGCACGCTCAGCCAGAACCACGGGTGGGTGGAGGTCCCGCGGCTGCCGGCGGCGGTGATCGCGGGGGTGCGGCCGCGACAGGCCTGGCTGCTGATGCGTGGGCTGCCCGTTGGGCTGGTCCGCGTCGATGACGTCTCCCGCATCCGACCCTTTCGCACGTGGATGATCCGGAGCCGACCGTCGACATCGTGGCCGCGTCGGGCGCCCCCGACCGAGACGTACCGCGGATGTAACCGTAGGACAGTTCGGGCGTTTGTTGATCATGGTCGCATATGAGATTGTCTCGGCGATGACGCTTCCCGACCACCCCGAGGAGGAGATTCCTCCATTCGAAGTAGTCTATGAGCGGTATGCGGCCGACGTGTATCGCTTCTGCCTCATTCAGTTGCGGAATGCGGCCGCAGCTGAAGATGTCACCGCAGAGGTGTTCGCCGCGGCGCTGGCTGCCTATCAGCGAGTCCGGCCCTCTGATGGCGTCAAGTTTTGGCTGCTCCGGATAGCTCGCAACATCGTGACAAGCCAGTGGCGACGTGAGAGCCGATGGGTTCGTGTGAGTCGTCTGCTGCGAGGCTCGCCATCGCAGGCGAGCGTGCAGCAGATCGCCGAGGTCCGCGCGGAGTTGGAAGCGGTTGTTGCTGCGACCGGTCGCCTACGCCCACGTGACCGCATTCTGATCGGCCTGCGCTCTGCAGGCCTATCGTCGGCGGAGGTCGCCAAGTTTCTTCACATCTCAGAGAGTGCGGCCAAGGTCGCAACCCATCGGGCCCTTAAGGCCCTGCGTGCGCAGCTGGAGGACTACTAATGGGCGAAGACGTCTTCCCTGAGGACGCAATGCTCCGATCCCTGCTCGAGGTGTCACCTCCAGATCTATGGCAGAGGATCACGGCCGAAGCGGGGGAGCACAGACAGCACCGGCGATGGAAGGGAGCGTCGGATCCTGCGCGGAGGGCTTTTGCACACCCTCTCCTGGCTGCTGTCGCGGTCTCGCTCCTCGTGGGCACGGCTGGAGCGGTAGCCGGCCTCGCTCATTGGGGCGGTGCTCCGCCAGCGTCGGGAGGCGCTGCTTCCAACGCGCTGCGAGCCAAGCCGTCGGATAGTCCTCCGCAGGGTGTGTCGGAGGGTCAGGCCGACGATATCGCTCTGAACCAGGCACGGCATTTCTCCAGTACAGCCCCTACTGTTGCCTCGTCCTCTCGCGGTCATCTGCGTGACTTTTGGCCCTCGACAGGGGTTCAGGGCACGTCAGGAGATACGTGGGTATGGGCGGTCGTCGTAGACGGGGATTTCCGCGGGATCTGCGCTCCGGTTGCCGCTCCCGGAGCCACTCCTCCGTGTGCCACGTCCATGCGAGAGCCGACCTCGCTCATCATCCTGGACTACCGTACGGGGCGTTTCATCGTCGCTAGGAGCCCGGCTACTCGCGCGGGTCCAGGCCACGGCTAGCCGTCCAGTCAGTAAGCGCCGGCCTTTCAGCCGTACACTGAATCGTAACAAACACGCAATACGTCCCCCAGGTGGACAACCTGCACACTGCCTGGAGATCCAAGTCCAGTGGGGGGTTTATCGTGGTTTTCTTGGGCGCGTGCCGACGAATCGCCGGCGCCCTAACGAAACGGCGTCGCAAGGGTGGTTATATCGCCGTCGCCGTCGTCGTTGTCCTTCCGGTGGGCCTGCTAGCCCATCCTCTGTCCGTCGCCGCGAAGTGCCAGCCTGGACGTTCGAACAACGGTGTCGTCTACGTCGACGGCTTCGCGCGGTCGAACGGTGGTGCGCCAGTTACCGGGGTATGGTCCAGCATTCTCAATTACTCGCCGTGGGTGCAGCCCGGTAGTTCGGTTCTAGGACTGGTGGCGCTCTTCGATCAGATCGGTTCGGACTACGCATTCATCGGCTGGAGAGAGGACGCGGGCGGGCAGCGCGAGACTTGGTGGCAGTGGAATGGCCCGTACAGCAGCGGTTACGGTCACGGCACCGCACAGCCCGTGGGCCAGCACACGAATTACACCGTGTACGACTCCAACGCCAATTTCACATTCCAGGTCGCCAGTCAGACGGTTGACACCGAGAGTCCCGGATTCTCGCCGGTGAGTGCGAACGTGTACGGTGAGATCGAGACGCTCGCTGATCAGATGCCGGGCGCTGTCCAGGCCCCAGAGGATTGGAATCCCGCGAACGCGTACCTGAACGGCGGATGGACTGGGCTCAACGGGGGCCTCTGGTGGAATCAGGGACCCTGGTACTACAACAAAATCTCGAGTCAGCAGTACGAGACTGCTGACGCGGCTTGCACAGGAACGTAGAGATGAGAGCTCGATTTTCGCGGGTGTGGGTCATCTCCATGGTCGCCGCGGCGATCATGGCGGTGGGTGGAGGCGTTTTCATCCGCGCGGCCATGGCCAGCAGTCAGACACCCGTCACGCTTAGCTCTGTGTCCAGCAACCAGCTCGCAAGCGCGAACATCCACCTGTACGCTCCGTCCGGTACGTCGAAGGTGACCAAGGCCTCTGCCGAGGAGTCTGCCGCTGGGTTGTTCCGGAACGCGGGCGGCAGCGCTGCGAGAGTGCTCGAGAGCCAGCTCGTGGACGTCTCGGATCCGAACGCGCCTGAGATCAACGGCAAGACGCTCTGGGTGATCTCGATCAATCCAGCCGACGTTCATGTCCCGCCCGCTCCTGACGGATCCAGGATGGTGCTGACGTTTGACATCGAGTTCGTCGATCCGACCACCGGGGCGGATATCTTCGGGCGCGGCGGCCGCTGACCAGCGCCACATAGCACGCCAATGGAAAGGACCGCCCGGCAGAAGACGGGCGGTCCTTCCGTGACTCAAGTGGGAGTCGCCCAACGAGTGCATTCGCTTTGCGAGAGTGCCCCTCGCTTGGCGGGCCTGCTCCCGGATACTCCCGGTAATCTCTGTTCTCACGCGTATCTTCGCGCCGTGCGCGGCGTTTTGGCCGATTGAGGCGATATCGCGCACTCCCCTTTGTCGATGACGTGACAGCGCTCCTGTCGGGTCGCGTATTCGCCGGTACCCCGACGCGGTGGCCCCCCACGGCCACGGAGACTCGACAGAAGGTGATATCGGCGCTGTCGGTCGTGGCCCGGCGGTCCGTGAATGACGGCGCGGTGACCCTCCGTCGAGGCCGGAGGCGTGGCCGGTACGAGGTTCTCCCCTCAACCAGGTCGAGCCGGGGGCTTCCTCTGCCCTCTTCCATCGGAGCTGCCGTGCCCGTCGGCGCCAGCGTGTGGTCACCGGTTAGGGTCGGCGATGTGCCCCGGATCAGCACCTTCTATGGCATCAGTGTCGCCATGTACTACGACGAGTCCCACGACGGCGTCGCACACTTCCACGCCGCCTACGCCGAACACCGGGCCTCGATCGCGATCGACGGCCAGGTGCTCGCGGGCAGCCTGCCCCGCCGAGCGCTCGATCTCGTCGCGGAGTGGGCGCGGCTCCACCGCGATGAGCTGCTCATGAACTGGAAGCGGGCGCGGCAGGGCGAGCCCCTCGCCGCCGTCACGCCACTGCCGTAGCTGCCGTACGATCAGGACCACCATGGTGGAGTTCTCGTACGTCACCGGCGCCGAGCGCCTCGGCGGGCGCCTCCTGCGCCTCACCTTCGAGGACGGCACCGTGGGCGACGTCGACCTCGGCTACCTGGTCGGACGGGGTCCGGTCTTCGAGCCGCTCCGCGACCCGGAGTACTTTGCTCGCGTCACTGTCGACGGGGAGCTCGGCACCATCGTCTGGCCCAACGGGGCGGACGTGGCCCCAGAGACCTTGTACGCCGTCGCGCGCGAGCACCGCGCCAAAGCTTGAGCGGCCCAGGGTCGACGCCGGCCTTCCTTCGGGTGCGGCGGCGAGGGGCCGATCACGGCCCGCCACTTACGTGGAGGGGCGCTGGTCGAGTGCTCCTTGACGGTCACACCGCGATCGTACGGAGGGGAGGAGGGCGCCGCGTCACATCCCCATGTCCATGCCGCCCATGTCCATCTCCATTTCCCCATCCATCTGGGGTCGGGGAGCCAGGGGTTCTCGCGCTCCTGCTGGAGAGCCCGCTCCCGCGAGTCGTCGAGATCCGCTCGGCCAGCTCGCGACCGCTCCCTCGGCCCCGGTCCCGCGTCGCGTCCTCCAGCTCCTGACGACGGCTGCTCTTCTGCTCGAGTATGGGCAGCCCCCGCGCGGCCACCGGCTCATTCTCGACCTCGGGGCGGCCCGCCGGCGCCGTCTCGAGCTCCGCTCCCCACTCCCCCGGCCGCTCCAGCTCGTCCGAGGGCTCGGCGAGCCTCTCCATCGAACGGTCTGGCGGGTTCGACTCCTCTGACCTGCTGACCGGGCCGTCACGATCCCAGGCGCCCCGCCTCCACCTCGGCACGGTCCAGATGACCTGCCAGATCCGCCTCCACGGCCGCCTCCGGGGCGGCGATCCCCGTGGCCGCGAGCTCCGGCTCTCGCCTCCGCTCCTCCACGGGCATCCCTCGTCGACCCCTTGCGCACCTGGGCAGCCATACGTCCAGTGGTCGATGTCATACCCGCGACCGGCGATGCACTGCAGTCGCGACATGCGTAGCTGGCGTTCCAGGGGCAGCAAGGAATCGCCCAGTCACAAATCCGTTACGTGATGCACATCGAACTTGACGAACAGCGCCCGGTTCCTTCACGGACGTGGTCGTACGGTCCCCTTCGCTAGCCACAGCGGCGGGAACCCACTCTCGTGGTGGACGGCCTAGTGAGAAGACCTTGTCCGGTCGTAGGCGCACGCCTCGACGCGGCCCTGGGGGAATGCCCATGAGAATTGGTTACTGGAAGCGCCTGTCCATCGGAGCGGCCGTCGCGCTTACGGCCGCTATCTCGGGGGTGATGAACGTCTCCGCCGGGAGCAACGGCCAGCAGTTCACCTACATCAATGGGTTTTTCCTGAACGGTCCGACACAGATGTGTGTCAGCGGGACCAACAACTACGGCAACCCTGCCAACGGTTGTTGGAATCTCACCGGGACCTACACGACCACGTCGGGGTGGTGGTGGAAGGGCTCGGCGCATATCACCGCGTCCGGCGGGTCGGTTGGGAATACCAACGTTTGGATCACCATCCCGGTCAACCAGTCGGCCAACTGCTGGTCCTACGAGAATGACAACGGTCACCAGGGACCCTACAACTGCTAGCCAGACCGTAGCGCGGCGCGACGGACTGATGCCACTGAGCAGGTGAGCCGGTAGTCCATCGATCGCCGCCTTCGGGACTACGTGCCGTGCCGGTGTGGATCCTCAGGGTCCTACCGGCACGGCGTCCCCTAATCGAACTTACGGGGCCAGAGGATCGCCCCTCCCACCGCTGTCCTGCGCGCTTGAGCCCTTCCCCTCACCGAAACGGTATCCTTCGCGCCGCTCAGCCATGCCCACTTGTCGCGGTGCCACCATCTACGACCTCCATCTTCGGCGGCCCTTCCACCCGCTGAACCGCCAAGCCACTAGCACACTGGCCAGGCGGGGCCCTTCCCGATGAGACCGCGGCCCGCCGGTGTCGCGCCCCGATGCGGGACTCGGGCCTTTTTCGATCTCGACCGAACTGACCTCTTCTGGCTGCTCGTTCTCGTGGCCAGCGCGTTCCTCCTACGCATCGCCAGCCCAATCTTCCCGAACGTGATCGATCATCCGCTGGGAAGCGCTCCAGTGAGCGCCTGGGGCCTGGGCTACCCGTACAACCCATCGCCGCCGCCCGACGGTTGCATCGATGACGTGCCGGTCGACGGGCACGGCAATATCACGCGTGGGAACGCTCCCCCGCAGCGACACTGCGGCCTCGTCTTCGACGAGGTCTATTTTCCGGTCGACGCGGCCAAGGATCTCCACCAGCC
>Ga0307479_10000088_pt1 | contig 91655 bp, 66 predicted proteins | sample atmos_gasesECM4C_FD_203743 | JGI IMG/M metagenome (GOLD analysis project Ga0307479, IMG submission 203743) | Hardwood forest soil microbial communities from Morgan-Monroe State Forest, Indiana, United States - atmos_gasesECM4C_515 | ecosystem: Environmental > Terrestrial > Soil > Temperate... | reverse complement strand
CCGGATATCGGAGCTTTGTTTCCGCCGTCGGATCCGAATTGGAAAGGTGCGGACTCGGTAGTCTTCCTGAGCGAGGCGCTGAAGCGTGTGCGTGATGCGGGATATGGAGTGGCGAATGTGGACTCCAGCTTGATTCTTGCAGCGCCGAAGATAGGCCCGCATGCTGCGGCGATTCGCGCAAGAGTTGCGCAATTGTTGGGGGTGTCCGCCGACTGTGTGGGATTGAAGGCGAAGACTCCGGAGGGGCTTAATCTGGAGAATGCAGCGGTGGCGCATGTGGTGGTGCTGGTGGAAAGGCGGAGCGATCCGAAGAAGGCGCGCAAGAAGACGAAATAGTTTTACTTTGCCGCCGCTTGAATTAGCGCGCGGAAGATAGAGCGGGATGGTTCGTCTGCGTCAACCGAGCGCTCCGGATGCCATTGCACCGCCAGGACGAAATGATCGGCGTCCGTGCCCTCGAGCGCTTCGATGATGCCATCGTCGACGCAGCGTGCGGAGACGCGCAGGCCTTTTCCGATTACGTCGGCCGATTGATGATGGGACGAATTCACGGGGATTACGAGTTTATTTCCCTCAGCGGCTAAAGTCTCGTTTTTCCCGCATATTTCCGCCAGGTTCGAATCGCATTCGATCTCAACTGCATGCGCGACCGGGACGGCCTTTCCTGCTTCGTGATTCACGCGCATGCGCAGCTCTTGCGGCAGAAAATCTGGGATGTGTTGAATGAGCGATCCATTCCGGTAGACGTTCAGGCTCTGCAGGCCGTAGCAGATACCGAGGATAGGTTTCCGCAGTTGGTAAGCGTCCTCCAGAAGCAGATCGTCGACAGCGTCCCGGCGTGGATCCGCTGCGGCTGTGCGTGGAGAGCGAGGCGCGCCAAACTTTGTCGGGTCGACATCGGCGTTGCTGCCAGGTAAGAGCACTGCGTCGCAGCTCTCGGCGATCGTTCTCACTTCGTCTGACGTTCGGTCGAGTGGAATGCGCACCGGTTCGCCGCCGGCTTGCTCGATTGCGCGCTCGTATTGGGGAATGGCACGCTCAGCGTACTCGCGATTGATCGAGTGCGGCATGGGGATGGCTATGCGCGGCGGCATGCTTCGATTGTAGCGCCAGCGATGATGGACGCGACGCCTCGCTTTGCTCGACTGGACGGCCGAGCTTGCCTTGAGCGGAGTCGAAGGGGCGGGTGTCCCCGCATGTTCCTAAACTTAGCTTGCTCTCTCGATGGCCGCCAAAGCCTTCATTTGGCGGTAGTGGCGGACTTCCATGGCCAGCGCGAGCACAAAGATGACGATTCCCGCGACCACGGCAGAGGGCAGAGCGATGTGGCGATAGGACAACGTCATCTGGGGACGAATGCCGCGCACGGCCGAGATGATGACGGTCCCAACGATTCCTAGGAACAAGCTGACGGCGAATGAGATCAAAGTGCCCATGAAAGTCACCAGAAGGACACGCACAGGAATCGCATACCAGCGCGGATGGCGGCTTTTGAGTTTCGGCGGCATACTTCTAACCTACACCATTCGATGCGCCGTCATCGAGCGTCGTTTTCACTTCGCGACAGACCTGATATTGTAAAACCGCTTGCCCGCAAGCTCGATTTTTCAAGTTCGATCCTTGGAGAGTTACGATGCGACCATTCCGCGCCTTCCTGCTGACGATCCAACTCGCCTCCTTTGTTTTTTTATTCCTCATCGCGGCCAATGCACAGACCAACGATGCTCAGAAAAACGATGCTCAGAAAAACGATGCTCAGAAAAACGACAAGCCTGACCTGAGCAAGCAACCTACGCTCTATGTTGTTGGCTATGCCCATCTTGATACGGAGTGGCGATGGGAGTATCCGCAGGTTATCGACGAATACATTCGCAAAACCATGGAGGATAATTTCAAGCTATTCGATAAATATCCTCACTACGTCTTCAACTTCAGCGGGGCGAATCGTTACCGACTCATGAAGGAGTACTATCCCGCGGGTTTCGCGCGCCTAAAGAAATATGTGGAGCAGGGCCGATGGTTCCCAGCGGGCTCTTCCATGGAAGAGGGCGATGTGAACACGCCCAGCGCTGAGACCATCATCCGGCAAATTCTCTACGGCAATAACTGGTTTCGCAAAGAACTGGGCAAGGCCAGCGCAGAATATATGTTGCCGGACTGTTTTGGATTTCCGGCTTCGCTCCCCACCATTCTTGCGCATTCCGGGGTGAAGGGATTCTCTACACAGAAATTGGTGTGGGGATCGTCCGCACCCGGCGGTGGGTTGGAATCGATGGAGAAAACTCCGGAAGGCACTCCCTTCAACGTGGGCGTGTGGGTGGGGCCGGACCGCGAGAGCGTGCTGGCGGGATTGAATCCCGGCGATTACAGCGGAGGGATTTACAGCGACCTCAGCAAACCATTGCCACCGCTTCCACCTGATGCCGTTCTTGAAGATCTAAAGAAGAAGCTGCAACCGCTGCAGAAAAGTGTTGAGCAAGCGGAAGATGGTGGGCAAACGATCGATCCGAAGCAGATCGAGGAGTACCTCGACTTGCGGAATCAGCAACGGGCGTGGGCCAGGGTGGAGAAGGATCGGGCACTGAACCGGCATCAGGGTGACTGGGCGGCGCGAGTTGAGTTGAACGGCAAGGTGAGCGATGTACTCACGGACTATCACTATTACGGTACCGGCGACATCGGCGGAACTCCGGATGAAGATTCTGTGAAACGGCTTGAGGCGATTGTTACGAAAGGTTCGGCGAGCTTTCCGCCGAACGAGGATCCCATTTTTTCTCGAGCGTCACATGCTCAGGGCTCGGCGGTGAAGGTAGGAGACGGACCGGTGCAGGTGATTTCCGCGAATGCCGAGCAGATGTTCCTCGACATCACGCCTGCTGAAGCCGCCAGCCTGCCGCGTTATACCGGCGAGATGGAGTTGACCAATCACTCCGCGGGATCGCTGACGTCGCAGGCTTACCAGAAGCGCTGGCTTCGGAAAGAAGAGTTGCTGGCCGATGCCGCGGAGGAGGCCTCGATTGCCGCGGAGTGGCTGGGTGCGCGGCCGTATCCACTGCAGCGGCTGAACGATGCGTGGACACTGGTGATGGGCGGCCACTTTCACGATTTGGCGGCTGGCACCGCGACTCCCAAGTCTTACGAGTTTGCCTGGAACGATGATGCGATCGCCATGAACCAGTTTGCCGGCGTGCTCACCAATGCTACGGAAGGCGTTTCCGCCGCGCTTGACACCCGGACGAAAGGTACGCCGGTGGTGGTCTTCAACCCGATGAATATCGCGCGGGAGGATTTGGTGGAGGCCAACGTTAGCTTTCCAGGAGGGATGCGTACGGCGGTGCATGTGGTCGGGCCGGACGGCACGGAAGTTCCCGTACAAATTTCGAATGGGAAAGTAATCTTCGCGGCCAAAGCGCCTTCCGTTGGCTACGCGGTTTACGATGTGCAATCCGGGGCCGGAACGGCGGACGCGGGCGTTCTGCAAGTGTCGGAGAGTTATATCGAGAACCAATATTACCGTGTGAAGTTGAATGCCGATGGCGACGTAAACAGCATTTTCGACAAGTCGATTGGCAAGGAGTTACTTGCAGCTCCGACTCGGCTGGCGATTTCCTACGACAACCCTGAGCACTGGCCTGCATGGAACATGGATTGGGATCAGGAGCAGGCCGCGGCGAAGGAGTATGTCGGAGGTCCGGCAAAGATTCGAGTGCTCGAAGATGGTCCGGCGCGAGTTGCCGTCGAGATTTCGCGAGAGGCTGCCGGGTCCAAATTCGTTCAGACTATTAGCCTGTCGGCTGGCGATGCAGGACGGCGCGTTGAGTTCGCAAACGTAATCGACTGGAATACGAAAGAATCGAATCTGAAGGCGACTTTTCCGCTGACGGCTTCCAACGAGATGGCTACTTACAACTGGGATATTGGCGCAATCGAACGACCGACGGCGGAGCCGAAGAAATTCGAAGTGCCGTCCCATCAGTGGATCGATCTGACGGACGCGAGCGGAGCGTTCGGGGCGACGATTTTGACCGATTGCAAGAACGGATCGGATAAGCCGAACGATCATACGCTTCGGCTGACGTTGATTCGCACGCCCGGCACTCACGGCGGATATGCAGATCAGGGGACGCAGGATATTGGACATCACGAGTTCGTCTACGGAATCGCCGGCCACGCCGGCGACTGGCGCCGGGGCGACACCGACTGGCAAGGGCAGCGGCTGAACGATCCGCTGATCGGGTTTGAAACCTCAAAACATCCGGGCGCGATGGGCCGGGAGTTTACTTTGCTGAAGATCAGCAGTCCTCGGATACGATTGTTGGCTCTGAAAAAAGCCGAACTGAGCGATGAGGTCATCGTGCGCCTGGTGGAGCTCGACGGTAAACCGCAGGCGGATGTCCGCGTGTCGTTCGTGACGCCCATTGCTGCCGCACGCGAAGTGAACGGACAAGAGCAGCCACTGGGGGAAGCGATGGTAAAAGATGGAGCACTCCTTGCTTCCTTCACTGCGTACCAGCCTCGAACGTTTGCAGTTAAGCTTGCCTCGCCGCAAGCCAAAGTTGCAGCGGTGCGTTCGGTTGCGGTTCCTCTGAAGTACGATCTGGCCACTGCCACGGATGACGGGACAAAGTCGACAGGAGGGTTTGACGGCAAGGGTAATGCATTGCCAGCGGAAATGCTTCCTGCGCAGATCACCTTCAACGATGTGCAATTCCAGCTCGCGCCTGCGAAAACAGGTTCGCGCAACGCGGTTGTGGCGAAGGGGCAGACCGTTCCACTTCCAGCAGGTACTTACAACCGTGCCTTCGTGCTGGCGGCTTCGGCGGATGGCGATCAGAACGCGACATTTGAAGTTGGGTCAGCAAAAGTGAACCTGGATGTTGAAGATTGGGGCGGGTTCATCGGACAGTGGGATGACCGTCAGTGGAGTTCCAAAGATACTTCGCATGACGATTATGGCGAGATGACTGGCATCAAGCCGGGTTACATCAAGCGCGCGGATGTCGCGTGGTATTGCTCACATCATCACAATGCCGCGGGAGAAAATGTTTCCTACCGCTACTCCTACCTGTTCGCTTACCCGATTGACCTGCCGAAGAGTGCGAAAACCATCAAGCTGCCGGCTAACGACAAAATTCGCATTTTTGCTATCTCCGTGGCGGACGAGAATCCAGAAGTGAAACCGGTGCAGCCGTTGTACGACGTGCTTCCTGCAGTGGCGGCTAAGCAGTGAAGCGCGAGATGTACTCAAGAGTGTGATCTGTTTAGATTAGGGGATGACTGTTCCGGAATCGGTTCGATGCGTCCCAACAGAAAAATGTAACCCACAATTCCCAGCAGCAAGATAACCGTCGCGGTCACGAAGGCGGCGGCGAATGAGTGCGTCGCGGAGACGATGTAGCCGGTAACGATGGGCGCAGAGATCGCGGCGATCTGCCCACAGAGGTTTACCGCTCCGGCGAGCGTGCCGACACTTTCCCGGGGCGAGATCAGAGACGGAACAGTCCAGGCCACGGGCGCTGCGGCAGCCAGTCCTCCCAAAGCGAGGCTGATCCAGATCAACGCGCTTACTGGACTGTGAGCGCTGGCGGCGCCGAAGATCGCCAAGCCGAATCCCATTCCCAGCACAAGAACGGTTTGGCGAACGCGGTTTGCATCGTAACCGCGCTTGATGAGAGCGTCTACCAGCCAACCGCCGACCAGGAGATCTGTGGCCGTTGCAACTAGCCAGGGCACGCTGGTGTAGAAGATTGAGTGGAACAAATCCACGCGCAGCGACACCGAAAGATAGCTGGGCAGCCACGTCAGCAAAAGAAAGAAAGTGTAGTTGTAGGCGCCCCACCCAAGCGCGAGGCCGTAGACCTTTTTCTGCGTTAACAGATATCCAAGAGAGCTGCCGCGCGGTGCGGCCGCATCGGCTTCCGGTTGCGCTCCACCGGTTCGTATTAACTGCAGCTCCTGGGTCGAAAGCTGCCGGTCTTCGCTGGGATTTCGATAGATCAAATAAAAGAGGGCAAAATAAAGGAGGCTGATAAAGCCAGTCGCCGCGAAGCTCCAGCGCCATCCGAAATACAAAAGGAGTAGTCCGATCAGCGGCACACCGATGGCGTTCGAGAATTTTGCTGCGGCATCCGTGATTGCCGTCGCCAGCCCTCTTTCCTCTCGTGTAAACCAATAGCCTAGCGCTTTTGCATTCGCTGGAAATGTGGGGGACTCGCTCACGCCCAGGAGAAATCGCGCCGCAAAGAACCAACTTAGGCCCGGCGCAATGGCCGCTGCGAAGGAAGCGACACTCCAAAGGAATGTGCTGATGCGTCCCACGCGCCGCACGCCCAGCCGGTCGAGCAAGACTCCCGCGGGCATTTGCATCAGGGCATAAGTCCAACTGAAGGCGCTGGAGAGATAGCCAAAGGCGACCATCGACAAGCCGAAGGACTCATAGAGCGCGTCGCGCGAGACTGACAGGTTGATGCGGTCGAAAAAGTTGACTAGAACTCCGAGGGAGAGCAGGAAGGCAATCCGCCATCGCCGGCGAGGCAGGGCGGAGGTCACTGGACACGCACGCTGCGGAATTGGAGTGCTGGTTCTGGCATCGAAAGATTTGCCGTCCAATAAATTGCGCCGCCCCGCGACGCTCTCTAAGTGGCGGCGGCAAGATAAACGTAACGCAGAATGAAGAGAACTGTAAGGATCCAGACCAATACGTTTACGTCGCGAAATTTTCCCGCGGCGAGTTTCACAATGGTGTAAGAAATTAAGCCGAGGCTCAGCCCGGTCGCAATGCTGAACGTGAGAGGCGTTGCCAGAACAGTGACGAACGCGGGGACTGCCTCGGTGAAATCGCTCCAGGCGATCTGGGCGATGGATTGGGTCATGAGAACTCCGACGAGAATCAGCGCTGGCGCGGTTGCATAAGCTGGAATCGCTGTGGCCAGCGGTGAGCAGAATGTAGCCAGTAGAAAGAGCGCGGCGACGGCCACATTGCTGAGGCCAGTGCGCGCTCCGGCGGCAACACCCGCTGCGCTCTCGATGTAGCTGGTGACCGTGGAGGTTCCGGTTAACGAGCCGAAAACTGTGCCCACGGCGTCCGCAAGCAGCACCCGGCCTACACGGGGAATCTTGCCATTCTTAATAAAGCCGCCCTGTTCACAGACTCCCATGAGCGTGCCGACGTTATCGAAGAGATCTACAAACAGGAACGCGAAGAGAATTTCGAGTAAGCCGAGGTGGGCTGCTCCGCGAAAATCCAGCTGCAGAAAAGTTGCAGAGGGATGTGGCATAGAAAAAATTGCTCTTGGCCAAGTCGCGATGCCACGAGAAATTCCCAGGAGCGTTGTACCGAAGACGCCGATCAGGATTGCCCCGTGAAGCTTTCGTGACATCAGGATCATGGTCAACGCCAGTCCGAGGCAGGCGGTTTGCACTTCCTTATCCGCGAAACTGCCGAGGCCGACAAAGGTGGCCGAATTCGCTACCACAAGTTTAGCGTTCCGCAGTCCCACGAAGGCGATGAACATGCCAATGCCCGCGGCGGTCGAATGCTTCAAGCAGTCGGGCATGCCATTGACTATCTGCTCGCGAACTCGCGTCACGGTCAACCCAAGAAAGACAATGCCTGAGCAGAAGACCAGCGCGAGCGCCGTGCGCCAGGGGACATGCATCGCGATGCAAACCGAGTAAGTAAAATACGCGTTCAGCGACATGCCGGGCGCCAATGCAATGGGATAGTTGGCATAGAGTCCCATCACCAGCGTAGCCACTGCCGCAGAGATACAAGTGGCGAATACCACGCCTTCCGCCGGCATTCCCGCCAGCGCAAGAATCTGCGGATTCACCACGATGATGTAGGCCATGGTGATGAAGGTCGTGAGTCCACCCAACATCTCTTGCCGCACCGAGGTCTTGTTCTCAGCGAGTTTGAAAAAGCGATCGATCAAACTTCCTCCATCGGGCGAGAGTTGGAGTGGGAGTGACTTAGTACGCGATCTTCCTGGGATTGTTTTCCCAGGCACGAAACGCTTCCAGCGCCTGTTCGCGCATCATTTGAACCATGGGAATTGTGCGCTGCGAATGCGATTGACTGAGCTCACGGTAGATCGCCGAATCGTCAAAGCCGATGCGGGAAGCGTCCGCAGCGAGGTTGGCAAAAAAAATACGCGAGAGGCGAGCCCAGTAGATTGCTCCCAGACACATGGGGCAGGGCTCACAGGAAGTGTAAATCTCGCAGCCTTCAAGACTGAAGGCGCCAAGTTTCCTGCAGGCTGCGCGGATCGCGAGCATCTCCGCATGTGCCGTGGGATCATTTGCGGAAGTTACTTGATTCGCGCCCTCGGCTATCACTTCTCCGTTCTTCACCACGACCGCGCCGAAGGGTCCGCCGCGGCCCGAGTGGACATTGTCAATGGAAAGCTGAATCGCGCGCGCCATAAAGGGATTGTCCATGTATTCGCTCGTCGGTGTGACGTCAAACTCCTGTCGCCCGGTTTCTCAGCGTCCTGGCTGAGAAGTGAGTATATGCGGGGATTCGGAACTTCGTAAAATGTCGGCCTGATTTCTCGAATTGCGGGATCAAGGAGGCGGTGGTGCGCTTTGTCTCCGCCCTACTCTTCGCCAATATCCTCATGCCAAATTACTGGATTCGTTCGGATGTATTCACCCAACATCTGAACGCACTCTGTGGAGTCGAGGTCGATGACCTTCACGCCAAGCGAGCGCAGCCACTCCAGCCCGCCTTCGAAATTGCGGCTCTCTCCTACAATCAGGGTTTTAAAGCCAAACTGGCGGACCAGTCCGCTGCAATACCAGCAGGGCGCCAAGGTGGTGACCATGGTTAGCTTGCGATAACTGCGCTGGCGTCCGGCATTGCGAAAGGCATCGGTCTCGCCGTGCAGTGAAGGGTCGCCAAGTTGTACACGCCGGTTGTGGCCTGCGCCGAGAAGTCTACCGCTTTCATCGAAAATTGCGGCACCAATTGGAATACCGCCCTCGGCCAGTCCCTTGCGGGCTTCCGCTATTGCCACATCCAGCATTGCAGAGTAATCGGAATTCGACATGGCCATCGATTATATGTCGCAGGGCGGAGCGCCAGCGTATCGCGAGTAGTGTCCTAATTTAGTTTTTCACCACAGAGCCACAGAGACACAGAGAAAGCCAATTGCATGGCGAACCCATCCCCTTCTGGCTTTTGCAGGTCCGAGGTTTCTCCGTGACTCTGTGGTGAAAAAAGGGAAATTAGGACACTACCGGATCGCGGAGAGAAATGCATCAGGTTGAAGAAGCGGATATACTCCATGCGGATGAACCGACGAATGATCTCGCTAGCTCGTTGCTTAATGGTGTCCTGCGCCCTGGCAGGCCTGCATATCGGTGCTTCGCTTTTCGCACAGGACGCGAGCGCCGCTCCATCCCGAGCCGCGTCCGTCGTGGATTCGATGCCACACGCCAAAAGAATCGAAGAGGTTGCAGTCTCTCCCGACGGCAGCCAGGTGGCTTACGTTGTGGATGGGGAGATCTCGGTGATCCCAGCGACCGGCGGCACTGCTCGGAAACTGGCGTTGGACAGCAATCTGGCTCTGCGTGATGTGTGCTGGTCCTCCGATAGTAAGCGCATCGCCTTCCTCGCCGACCTGCCCGGGGATACTCCCGCCGCGCAGGTTTGGACTGCCGCGGCCGACGGCAGTGCTCCGGCAAAGCATGCGGAGCTGAAGGGGTATGTTCAAGCGCCGCGCTTTTCTCCTGATGGGTCAAGCCTTGCGTTCCTATTTATCGAAGGCATGCCACGCGCCGCGGGTCCGCTCCAACCCATGACTCCTCTGGCGGGAGAGATCGATCAGAAGATTTTTGAGCAACGAATCACAACTGTAGACCTGGGCACAGGCCGAGTCAGGCAGGTAACGCCCGCGGATATGTATGTCTACGAATACGGTTGGACTCCCGATGGGAAAGGCTGGGCGGCAACTGCGGCTCACGGGTCCGGCGACGCGAACTGGTGGGTTGCGCGACTGTATCTTGCGAACGCGCAAGGTGGCGAGATGCACGAAATTTACAAACCCAAGCTGCAACCTGCAAATCCGCGAGTCTCTCCCGACGGCAACAGTGTGGCGTTCATCGAGGGATTGATGAGCGATGAGGGGTCCACCGGCGGCGACATTTACGTGGTTCCTATCAATGGTGGTACCGCGCGAAATGTAACTCCCAACATTAAATCATCGCCCTTCGCGTTGGCATGGACCGGTCCCGATCGGATAACTTTCGCCGAAAATGTGGATGGAAATTCTGGATTTGGCAGCGTGAGCGCCAAGGGAGGAACGATTCAGACAATCTGGACGGGCGAGGAAGTGGCTCATCCAGCGAGTGATGCGTGGATCCCAGCGGCCGGGCCTTCCGCCGGCGATAAAATTGTTACCGCTATCGTGCGTCAATCCGCAAGGACGCCGCCAGAAGTCTGGGCGGGGGCCATCGGCAACTGGAAGCAGCTCACCAATCTGAATTCCGTAGTCAAACCGGCTTGGGGCGAGATGCGAAACGTACATTGGATGAACGGCGCCACACGGGTGCAGGGATGGTTGATGTTGCCCAAGGACTTCGAGCCGGGCAAAAAATATCCACTCGTGGTGACTGTGCATGGAGGTCCGTCAGCGGCGTGCGCCTCCAGCTGGGAGGCTCGCGCGATGGGGCCGCTTTCGGCGATGGGTTATTTTGCGCTCTGCCCGAATCCGCGCGGGAGTTACGGGCAGGGAGAGGCCTTCACGCAAGGCAACGTGAAGGATTTCGGCGGCGGCGATTATCGCGACATCATGGCTGGGATCGATGCCCTTTCCAAGCAATACCCAATCGACCCGAAACGCATTGGCATTCGCGGACACAGCTATGGCGGATATATGACCATGTGGGCGGAGACTCAGACCAAGCGCTTCGCCGCAGCTGTCGCGGGGGCGGGCCTCTCCGATTGGTTAAGCTACTACGGGCTGAATGATATTGACGAATGGATGATCCCGTTCTTCGGGGCCTCGGTGTATGACGATCCCGCGGTTTATGCAAAGAGCGATCCCATGCACTTTGTCAGAGCGGTGAAAACTCCGACTTTGATTCTGGTGGGGGACCGCGACGGCGAAGTGCCCATGGAGCAATCGGTCGAGTGGTGGCACGCCCTGTCGACACTCCACGTCCCTACGAAGCTGGTGGTCTATCCGAACGAGGGGCATATGTTCATCAAGCCCGCGGACTCGCGTGATTACACGTTGCGCTCCCTCGAATGGTTCGAGGAATGGTTCGCGAAGGCGCGGTAGTTCTGGGCCCTCTCCGCGTCTCCTTGTCGTTTTTTCTGCGTTTCTTAACGTAGTGTTACAGACCGCGAAATTTGCATACTCTGGATCGAAATTCTGAGTTGTACTTGCCGGCTCGCAGGGCTTATCAAAGAATTTACGAATAGGCTTGCGTGAGGTGTGGGCTGCGCCCGCAGCCTTTTGGTGTGAGCTAGCGAGTCGGCGATTCGTCCGATCAATCCTTCGAGAGAGGCTGCGATGTCCCGTGCAAAGCTTATGAATGGCATGCCGCCGGCGCAAGGTCTATACGACCCTGCGCAGGAGCACGATGCCTGCGGGATCGGATTCGTGGCCAGCGTGCGCGGGGGAAAAAGTCACGACATCGTTCTTAAAGGAATCCAGGTACTACTGAATCTGGCGCACCGCGGCGCTTGCGGGTGCGACGCGGAGACCGGCGACGGCGCCGGCGTGCTGATTCAGATTCCGCACAAGTTCTACGCCCGAGAATGCGCGAAATTGGGATTCGAGCTGCCACTTCCCGGCGCGTACGGCGTTGGAATGACGTTCTTGCCGGTGGAGAAACACCCACGGTTGCAATGCGAAGGCATACTTGAACGAATCGTCCGCGAGGAGGGTTTGTCGGTCCTGGGCTGGAGAGACATGCCGACCTTCGCCTCAGCAATCGGCCGAGTGGCGCGCGCCTCGCAGCCTTACATCCAGCAGATTTTTGTCGGGAGAGCACCTGGCCTCGACGAAGCCGCTTTCGAACGCAAGTTGTATCTAGTGCGCAAGCGCGTCGAAAAAGAAATCCGGGAGTCCGGCGATGAGAGTGCTGGAACGTTTTACATCCCTTCGCTTTCATGCCGAACTGTGGTTTACAAGGGATTGGTGCTGGCTTCCCAGCTCACGAATTTCTACCGTGAGCTTTCCGATCCGGACGTGGTCAGCGCTCTCTGCCTGGTACACCAGCGTTTTTCGACCAACACGTTTCCCAGTTGGCAGCGGGCGCATCCTTACCGCTACATCGCGCACAACGGAGAGATCAATACTCTCCGCGGCAACGTCAACTGGATGCACGCGCGCCAGTCGCTGCTGGCATCGCCACTCTTTGGCGACGATCTGAAGAAACTTTTCCCGATCATTGAGCCGGACGGGAGCGACTCCGCGAACTTCGACAATGCGCTGGAACTCCTGCTGCAAGCGGGACGCAGCCTTCCCCACGCCATGGCCATGCTGATTCCGGAAGCTTGGGCGGGGAATCCTCACATGAAGGCTGAGAAGCGTGCGTTCTATGAGTATCACGCGTGCCTCATGGAGCCGTGGGACGGACCGGCGGCGGTTGCGTTTACGGATGGCCGCGTCATCGGCGCCACGCTTGATCGCAACGGGTTGCGGCCGGGGCGCTATGTGGTGACTCACGATGATGTCGTGATCATGGCCTCGGAAGCGGGAGTACTAGATGTTGCTCCGGAGCAAGTGAAGATGAAGGGCCGTCTGCAACCGGGGAAAATGTTTCTGGTGGACACGGTGGAAGGGCGCATCGTTTCGGATAAAGAGATCAAGCGCAACCTGGCTTCGCAGCGGCCGTACGCGCAATGGCTTAAGGACAATCAGATCACGATCAACGATCTGCCGGAGCCTTCACGGACGCACCCTCCCGATCCTGAAACGCTTCTTCGCCGGCAACGCGCCTTTGGTTACACCGACGAAGATTTGAAGATGATTCTCGCGCCGATGGCTTCGGCCGGGGAAGAACCGATTGGGTCGATGGGTACGGATACTCCGTTGGCGTGTCTCTCAGACCGGCCACAGCCGCTGTTCAACTATTTCAAGCAGTTGTTCGCGCAGGTAACGAACCCTCCGATCGATCCGATTCGCGAAGAAATGGTGATGTCGTTGATCAGCTACATCGGGAGCGAGCGCAACATCCTCGAGGAAGCGCCGGAAAACTGCCACATGTTGAAGCTGGAGCATCCGCTGCTGAGCAATCGCGAATTGGAGAAGTTGCGGCGGGTGTCGACCCGCGATCTGCTGGCAACCACGCTTCCAACTTTGTTCCGGGCGAGCGAAGGAGAAGCGGGGCTGAAACGGGCACTCGATGAGCTTTGCCGGAGAGCGTCATTGTCGGTGAGAGCCGGGTACAGCCTGCTGATTCTTTCCGATCGCGGCGTCGATCGGGAGTACGCGCCCATCCCCAGTCTGTTGGCTCTAGCGGCCGTACACAACCTGCTCGTCCGGGAAGAGACGAGAACTCAAGTGGCACTCATCACTGAATCAGGCGAGCCGCGCGAGGTGATGCACTTCGCACTGCTAAGCGGATATGGGGCGAGTGCGATGAATCCTTATCTGGCGCTCGAGACGGTGGAGAACCTTGCCTGGCGCGGCGACCTGGCGGATGGCATTTCTCCCGAGCTGGCAGTTAAGAATTTCATGAAGTCGGTGAAGAAGGGATTGCTGAAAACTTTCGCGAAGATGGGCATCTCGACATTGCAGAGCTACCAGGGGGCGCAGGTTTTCGAAGCCATCGGACTTAATAAAGAGCTAGTAGAGGCGTATTTCGCGGGTACTGCGTCGCGTCTGGAAGGCGTGGGACTTGACGTTATTGCTCGCGAATCCCAGCTTATCCATGAGCATTCCCTGCAGCCCCTTACCGAGTTCGAGACTGAACTTGCCGTGGGAGGCAACTACCATCAGCGGACTAACGGGGAGTATCACCTGCTGAACCCGCTGACCATCAGCAAATTGCAGCAAGCGGTGCGGCAGGAGAGTTTTAAGACCTTTGGAGAATACACCGACCTTGTCGACAAGCAGAGCAGCAATTTGTGCACACTGCGCGGCTTGATGAAGTTGAAAAAGAACGACAAGCCCGTTCCTCTGGAAGAAGTGGAATCCGCCAAAGAAATCGTAAAGCGCTTTAACACGGGAGCAATGTCATTCGGGTCGATCAGCAAAGAGGCGCATGAGACGCTGGCGATCGCGATGAATCGGATTGGAGGCAAGTCGAACACGGGCGAAGGCGGAGAGGATGAAAAACGCTTCCAGCGGGATGCGAGCGGGGACCTGCGACGCAGTGCGGTAAAGCAGGTGGCATCGGCGCGTTTCGGCGTGACCGCGAATTATCTGGTGAATGCGGACGAATTGCAGATCAAAATGGCGCAGGGCGCTAAGCCCGGCGAGGGCGGCCAACTTCCGGGTTATAAGGTTGACGAAGTGATCGCGCGCCTGCGGCATTCCATCCCAGGAGTGGGACTCATTTCGCCGCCGCCGCATCACGATATCTACTCCATCGAAGATCTCGCGCAGTTGATCTACGACCTGAAGAATGTCAATCCGCCAGCGCGCATCGCGGTGAAGCTGGTGGCAGAGTCGGGAGTGGGTACCGTAGCGGCCGGAGTAGCTAAGGCGCATGCGGACGTGGTGCTGATCAGCGGAGACAGCGGCGGGACTGGAGCCTCGCCCCTGAGTTCCATTAAACATGCGGGCATTCCATGGGAATTGGGTCTGGCTGAAACGCAGCAGGTGCTGTTGTTGAACGATCTGCGAAGCCGAATCCGTGTGCAGGCTGATGGAAAGTTGCAGACCGGCCGCGATGTGGTGATTGCGGGATTACTAGGCGCGGAAGAATTTGGTTTCGCTACGACTCCGCTGATTGCGATGGGCTGCGTGATGATGCGCAAGTGCCATCTCAATACTTGTTCGGTGGGTGTTGCCACGCAAGACCCCATGCTGCGGAAGCAGTTCCAGGGACAGCCAGAGCACGTGATCAATTTCTTTTTCTTTCTTGCCGAGCAAGTGCGCCAGTACATGGCGGAATTGGGATTCCGGAGCTTCGACGAGATGGTGGGGCGAGTCGACATGCTCGATGTTGAGCCCGCGCTCGATCACTGGAAGGCTCGAGGCCTCGACCTTTCAGCGATTCTTTATAGTCCTCCGATGCCGTCGCGTGTGGCCCGGCGATGCGTGCAGGCGCAGGATCACGGACTGCAAGAAGCGCTCGATCATCAAATTCTCAAAGCTGGCCGCGTCGCCATTGATACGCTTACTCCGGTTGAAATCAGGTTGCCGGTCCGCAATGTTCACCGAAGCGTGGGCACGATGTTAAGTGGCGAAATCGCGCGCAAGTGCTGTGCTGAGGGGTTGCCGGACGATACGATTCGGATTCAGCTCGAGGGATCGGCGGGGCAAAGCCTGGGTGCGTTTCTGGCTAATGGCGTCACACTTACGCTTGAGGGCGAGGCTAACGACTATGTCGGCAAAGGTCTGTCCGGTGGGCGCATCGTCGTTTATCCACCGCGTGCGTCCGGATTCGCTGCCGAAGAAAATATCCTGATCGGGAACGTTGCACTCTATGGCGCAACCAGCGGCGAAGCCTTTTTTAACGGAGTCGCCGGAGAGCGATTCGCGGTTCGCAACTCGGGAGCTACCGCGGTGGTGGAAGGAGTGGGAGATCACGGCTGCGAGTACATGACGAATGGGCTGGTGCTGGTGCTGGGATCGTGCGGCAGAAATTTTGCGGCCGGGATGAGCGGCGGGGTCGCTTACGTTTTTGACGAACTACATAACTTTGCAGACGAGCGATGCAATCTCGGCTCGGTTGATCTTGAGCCTGTGGTCGACGCGCAAGATGCGCAGACCATAAAAAATCTCACCGGCCGGCACTTGAAGTTGACGGGAAGCCGCCGCGCGAAGTGGATTGTTGAGAACTGGCCTGAGATGCTTTCGCGCTTCATCAAAGTCTTTCCGCATGAATTCAAGCGAGTGCTGGGAGTGAGCCGGTGGCCTTATTCTCGTGCTTCGAGTCAGCCGCTGGTTGCCATCGCGCCACCTGAACCCAGGCCGTTGGTGCAGGTGCAGAATGGGTAAGACCACCGGCTTCCTGGACTATTCGCGCGAACTTGCCCCGCGGCGGCCAGTTACTCAGCGCGTGAACGACTGGTTCGAGATTTATCTCGACCTTCCTGAGGAGACGCTTAAGAAACAAGGCGCGCGCTGCATGGATTGCGGCGTGCCTTTCTGCCAGACGGGATGTCCCGTCAATAATCTGATTCCCGACTGGAACGATCTGGTGTATCGCGGGCGCTGGAAGGAGGCGGTGCGGCAGTTGCACGCGACCAATAACTTTCCGGAGTTCACTGGCCGTATTTGTCCCGCGCCGTGTGAAGCGTCGTGCGTGCTGGGAATCAACCAGCCGGCGGTGACGATCAAGCAAAATGAAAAGAACATTGTTGAGCGCGGATTTCTGGAAGGCTGGATCCGGCCCGAGCCGCCAAAGCATCGCACTGGCAAGAAAGTCGCGATTGTCGGCTCCGGGCCAGCGGGTCTGGCGGCGGCGCAGCAGCTATGCCGTACCGGACATGCGGTCGTGGTATATGAAAAGGCCGATCGCATCGGGGGATTGCTGCGCTACGGCATTCCGGAGTTCAAGCTGGAGAAGCACATCATCGATCGCCGACTGGAACAGATGTCGGCTGAAGGTGTGAAGTTCGTTACTGGTGCGGAGGTGGGTAAGAATGTTTCGGTGGAGAACCTGCGGCGTGACTTCGATGCCGTTGTACTTGCAGGCGGAGCTGAGCAGCCGCGCGATCTCAAAGTCCCGGGCCGTGAACTGACGGGGATCCATTATGCGATGGAGTATCTGCCGCAACAGAACCGGCGCTGCCTCGGAGACATGGTCGATCCGGAAACAGAAATTCTGGCTAGCGGCAAGCGGGTGGTGATTATTGGAGGCGGAGATACAGGGGCGGATTGCCTGGGCACATGTCATCGGCAAAAGCCACTCTCTGTGCACCAGTTTGAAATCATGCCCAAGCCGCCGGACGAGCGATCACCACAGACACCGTGGCCGTTGTGGCCGATGCAGCTGCGCACCGAGGCGGCGCACGAAGAAGGCGGCATTCGCGACTGGAGCATTGCCACGACAAAATTCAGCGGCGAGGCTGGGAGCGTTAAGCAACTGCATGCCGTTCGTGTTGGTCCTCCGCCGAAGTTCGAGCCGATTCCGGGCAGCGACTTCACGATCGAAGCAGACTTGGTGCTCATTGCAATGGGATTCCTCGGGCCGGTTCGGAATGGAATGATAGAGCAGTTGGGCGTCGTGCTCGATCCTCGTGGGAATGTGGCGACCGATAACAACTACATGTCTTCAGTGCCGGGAGTTTTTGCAGCTGGCGATATGCGGCGAGGCCAATCGCTGGTGGTGTGGGCCATTTCCGAGGGACGAAAGGCGGCGGCGGCCGTCGACTCCTATTTGCGAGCTGCAGTGCCTTCCTCTCGCGAGCTCTCCGCTGTACAACAGATTGCCTGATGATCGGGACTGCCGGGCGACGATCACACGTGTAAGATGACTGCGCGAACGCCATGATAGGAATCCTAGATATCCAAACGGCGATGGGCCGCATCCGCGAGGCCATTCGCGTTTCCCCTTGCACAAGGTCGGAATCTTTTTCGACGCTTACCAGGAACGAGATCTTTCTCAAACTCGACAATCAACAGCGAACAGGAGCTTTCAAAGAGCGCGGTGCGCTAAACAAGTTGCTCACGCTCACCGCCGAAGAGCGGGGGCAGGGAGTGATTGCCGCATCGGCGGGGAATCACGCGCAGGGCGTGGCTTATCATGCGGGACGCCATGGCATTCGGGCACTCATCTACATGCCCTTGCCCACGCCGCTCACAAAGGTATCTTCCACACGCGCATACGGAGCGGAGGTCATTCTACATGGTGCGAATTACGACGAAGCTTATGAGAAAGCCGTCGAGCATGGTCGGGAGCATCATCTCACGCTGATCCATGCTTTCGACGACGACGCAGTCATTGCCGGACAAGGGACGCTGGGGTTGGAAATCCTGGAACAGCAGCCGGACATTGAGGCGATCGTCGCTCCGATCGGAGGAGGTGGGTTGATCGGCGGTATCGCGTGTGCGGTGAAGGAGACGAATCCGTCGGTTCGAATTTTTGGAGTGCAACCGGCCAAGTTGCCTTCGATGAAGGCTGCGATCACGCAGGGCCGCCCCGTAACGCTGAAGGCAGCCACGACGATAGCCGATGGTATTGCGGTTCGGCGCGCCGGAGAAAAGACGTTTCCGCTGGTTAAGAAATATGTAGACGACATTGTTACGGTCGAGGAAGAAGAGATAGCCAATGCTATCCTGCTGCTTTTGGAGAGAGAGAAGACTCTGGCGGAGGGTGCAGGCGCGGCATCGATTGCCGCGTTGCTGAATCACAAGCTTCCCCTCGAAGGCAAAAAGGTCGCTGTGCTCGTGTGCGGAGGCAATATCGATGTCACGTTGCTCTCGCGGATTATTGAGCGCGGCCTGGTGAAAGATGGCAGGCTGGTCCGCTTGCGCGTCCACCTGCCAGATTATCCCGGCGCGTTGCACCGTCTTACTGGCATTCTGGCAGGACTGCGCGCCAACATCGTCGAAACCGCCTACGACCGCGCCTATCACGGAGTGAACCTCGGCGATACGGCGATTGATATCACAATGGAAACCCGTGGTCCGGCGCACATAGCCGAACTGCTGGCGGCGCTACTGGAAGCCGGCTATGCCCACGAGCGGATCTTGTAGACGCACAGAGGCGAGAAATCACTCCAAACGTTATTGGAGAGTCCGATCCTCGCTATAAGAAATTTGAATTGGACTCGGCCGATCCTTGCCTTTATCTTCTGCGGATTAGGGAGAGAACTGCGATTGCACGCCACGCCCCACGGTCGGAGTGCTGAACTCTCCCGGCCAAGCTCTTGCCTCCAGGGATTCACACGCGCGGTCGCATCGGCCTTTGCTGGCGCTATGCGACCATGAGTATGATTCAGGGGAATTGCCCACCTCAGACAACAGGAGTCATCGGAACATGACAAAACGAACCGGCAGGCACGCTCTGCGCCTGTCGTTAGCGTCGATGTGTGCCACCATTCTTTTGGTCGCCGGATTACTGTGCGTGTCAACGCTCTGCCTGGCAGACGACGGGCCAAAGCCAGATCCCGCAGGCACTGCCACCGGGGACAAGACTACTGCCGTGGATGCTGCCGGCAATTCCTTTGTGGTTTCGGAGCCCACCGACAAATCGGCTCCGGACTATGCCGCGAACAAGAAGGCATTCGATGACTATCAATCTCAAGCGGCGAAGGAGCCACTTGCAGTAAAGCTGGCTGACAGCGTGGGCCATGTTCGCGTTGCGACAAACTTCGCGTGGACTTTGAATACTGGGTATCTTGTCCTCTTTATGCAGGCAGGTTTTGCACTGCTGACCTGCGGGCTGGTACGGAAGAAGAATGCCGCTCACTTGATGATGCTGAATTTTGCAGCCTACGTGTTCGCCTTTCTTGCCTACTACGCAGTCGGATACGCATTTCAGTTTGGAGCGGTTGCCATCAATGCCGCACCCACGAACCTGGGCGGAACCCCGACGCTCAATCACTTCCTGATTGGAAGCGGGCAATGGGGGTTTGTCGGAGGGAAGGGATTCTTCCTGACGGGTCCCGCTTATGACGCCGGTAGCAACTGTTTAACCCTGTTTGAAGTGGTCTTTATGGAGACTGCCGGCTACATCATCGTCGGCGCAGTGTGTGAACGAATTACTTTCTGGGCATTTTTGCTGTGCGAACTATTCATCGGAGCGATCCTTTATCCGATCTCCGGTTGCTGGACGTGGGGTGGGGGCTGGCTCTCGCAAGTCGGCTCTACGCTGAGTCTGGGCCACGGCTATGTGGACTTTGCAGGATCATCTGTGGTCCATGCTGTGGGCGGTTTCTGCGCCATGGCTCTTGCCATCATCTTGGGGCCGCGGCTGGGGAAGTATGGCCCAGGGGGGAGAATCCGCGTTTTTCCCGCTCATAACATTGTCTACGTCGTCACCGGCACTTTCATTCTGCTGTTTGGATGGATGGGATTTAACCCGGGATCGACGCTTGGAGCGACAGACCTTCGCATCTCCGTCGTGGCGGTGAACACGAATCTCGCCGCGGTTGCCGGCTCCGCCGCGGCGATGCTGCTCTGGTATTTGGCGTTCGGGAAACCCGATATCACCATGGCCTGTAACGGCATGTTGGCGGGACTAGTCGCCATCACTGCCCCTTGCGCCTTTGTGTCTCCGACGTCGGCTACGATTATTGGCGTAGCGGCGGGCTGCCTGGTTTGCGGCGGGGTCCTCTTCAATGACCGGGTTCTTAAGATCGATGATCCTTGCGGCGCGATTTCTGTTCACGGCTATTGCGGGTGGCTGGGTGCCGTGTGCGTGGGAATCTTCGCTGACGGTACTTATGGCTCGGGATGGAATGGCGTTGGTGCGACCTCTTATCTTGGAAAAGCAGGGCAGGGTGTGACCGGATTACTTCACGGGGACACGCGGCAGTTCCTGTGCCAGCTGATGGGAGCAACCCTCTATGCGGTGTGGGCGTTCGGCGCAACCTATGCGGTCTTCTGGTGCGTCAACAAAGCGAAAAGCATGCGCGTGGCGCCGGAAGTGGAAGATGAGGGCTTGGATTATCCTGAGTTTGGAATGGGAGGCTATCCGGAAGACGCGGTGGTTCCTGCGCCCTACTAAAGACACCGTGCTGGAAGGCTGCTGATCTACCGATCCGGGCGGCGACTGGTGATCGCAGCCCTCATAGGGAATGCCCGACCCTCGCCCGTATCCGCTCGACTATCTCCATGTAGCGAGTCGTGGCATGAGGAGATAACTGCTCCTGTTGAGTCTCATGTGCTAGTGCGCGCTCCCCCCCGAAATAGGGATACGAAACTTCCAACTGTCAGGCGATCACGGTATGGCGGCTTGGCGGCCGTAACGATAGAAAGTGTATTGATCGTGGATTGTTAATCGTTGATTGTTAATCGTGGATCGATGCTCGATGGAGAAATCGAACAATATGACCCGCAAACCCATTCCCCAGCAGGCTGACCCGAAGCGTTGGAAACAGCTTTTTGAGGGATCGCTGATGAGCCTGAACGGTGGCGCGATTCCGGCGTCCCAACAACCAATCTTTCGTTCCAAGCAGGACCCTTTCAATATGCAAGGTCCGGACTCATCGAGGGCGGCCATTGCGGCTGCGGCGGCATCGCTGGCGGCACTGTGGCAGGTCTCCAAACGCGCGCAGCGGAGCGAGTAGAAAACGTCTGGGACTTGTCAAAGGTCCATCGATCTCCATGCGAACTAGCCGCTGAAATGACTCCACCTAGTCCATTCCAGGAGTTGCCGGATCGCTATTCCACGATCCAAGGCGTCGAATCAGGCGAATCACCCTGGTCCGAGAAGGGGTCATGACCTGAAGTCAGCCTGACAAAACATTAACCTCTTTTTCATCACCGCGTAACAAAGCCTTCCTAGAATTCCCAGTCATCCTTAATCAGAAAAAATCCCACTGAGTCGCGGAGCAGTCCCCGCTGAATTGCTCCTTGACTCTACATCGGTCTGCAACCGACGTCTGGCCTTCATTTTGGAGGAGCAATCGCATGAAACCGAATCGCTTTCCGTTGATTCTGAGCCGCTCAAAGTTCATTGCCAGGCTAATCTTCGCTCTCTTCTTTGGAACAACGGCGCTGGCGCAGGTGGATCGCGCCGTGCTCGAAGGCACGGTCAGCGATCCGACCGCCGCGACCATTAGCGGGGCGACGGTACAGATACTGGCCGTGGATACGGGTATCACCCAGGAACAGCACACCAATTCGAACGGCTACTATCGCTTCCCTGGCCTGGCGGTTGGCCGCTACGCGGTGACCGTTACAGATAAAGGTTTTAAGACCAAAGTCGTCGACCACGTGATCCTGCAGGTTGGCCAAACGCGAACGCTGGATGTGGCACTTGTGGTGGGAGCGCCTGCCGAAAAAGTCGAGGTGAATGCCACTTTGACTCCTTCCGACCGCACCTCTGCGGAGGCCGCGACGGTAATCAGCTCCGGGCAAATAGAGAATCTGCCGAACAACGGAAGGGACTGGGCCAGCTTCACTCTGCTTGCGCCCTTCGCCCAAGACGACGGCGGTGGGGACCAGCGCACCATTCGCTTTGCCGGCAGGGGGCGCGACGACAACAACTTCAGCTTTGACGGCGTCGACGCGGGCGGTATTCAGGAGCAGGCTCAGAAGTCCCAAACCCGTCTGCAGATCTCCCAAGACGCAATCGAGGAGTACAAGGTCAACAGCGCTCTCTACGACGCGGAATATGGCACCCAGGCCGGTGGCCAGATCGACGTGGTGACGAAGTCAGGCACGAATGATTGGCACGGCACCGCCTTCGGCTATCTCAGAAACTCCGTGTTCGACGATCGGAACTTCAACGATTTCGACGTCAACGGCAATCCCGCTGTTCCTCCCTTCCGAATGGGACAGTACGGAATAACGCTGGGCGGACCGATCAAGAAGGACAAGACCTTCTTCTTCATTAGTTACGAGGGACTGCGGCAGTTGCAGTCGACCAGTTTTGTATTCACTGTGCCCTCCGGATTTTGTTGCGGCAACCTGGGGTCGGGTACTCTTTCAACCGGATTCCAGCAGCAGGTGTTGAATACCTCACCGCAGATGTGCACCATTATGCAGGCCTATCCGTGGCGCGCCTCGGTGGCAGCCATTAACGGCTGCACGCCGCGCTTTGTTTATCCCGATGCGGCTTTCCAGTGGCTGGGGCAAGATCCCGCCGCGCAAAACTACGATCCCAATGCCGACAACGTGACGGCCCCAGCCCCTACAACCGTGCATGAGGATAGCTGGCTGGTCCGGATTGACCACAAGATCAGCGAGAAGACCTTGCTGTACGGCCGCGCCCAGCGGGACATCAGCCTGGTCAACGCTGCGACACCCAACGGCGGCGGCCTGCCATCCGACCGGGTGCAGACCATTAACCATCCTGCAAATTATCTGCTCGCATTGGAGCATACGTTCACGCCAAATCTCTTCAATGAGGCCAAGATCTACATCAATCGCTCGCCCTTTCATAATCCCCAAGCCAGCGCGCTGCCATTTGCGGTAAACGCTCCCAGTCCCGGCTTTATCTCGCTCGCCGACGACACGGCCGACATCGAAATTGGTACTACCTTTGGAGTGGTTGACAATTTGACTTGGACTCACGGCCGGCACGCGTTCAAGGCTGGCATGGAAATCCGCCGGGTTCGGCTCAATCAGGGTCAAACCGCGGACAACCAGCTTAGCTTCGCCAGCGAAAGCGACATGGTAAACGCAAATCTCTCCAAGCTCTCTTTCGTTGCGCCGTGGTGCTGCCATGGGCTGCGCCGTATGTTTTATATGCCGTACTTCCAGGATGAATGGAAAATCACGCCGACTCTCACTCTGACGGCGGGAGTTCGCTACGATTACTACGGAGTGGCACACGAAGCGACCAACCGAACCACGGTCTTTGACGTGAATGAGTTTCACGGCGTTTGTTTGGGGACGGGTTCATTCAACACGTTGCCCGTGCCTGCGACTTCGGGCCCGATCAACACTCCTCCTTGCCCCAAGAATCCAGCCTTGTACAACCCTAACTACAGAAACATTGACCCAAGACTCGCCCTGGCCTGGGCTCCAACCGCATTGCTTGGCAAGACTGTGTTTCGCGCGGGCTTTGGCATTTATCACGGCGCGGCGCAGAACGATGACCTGAATGCCGGGCTTGAGAGCGACACGTTTCGAGTAACTGTCGCTCAGCCGGCTAGCGGCCTCTTTCCACTAGAGCCTGCTTACGAACAGCTCGAACCTGACTTGTCGGGCCTCTCCGCTTCGGGTCTCTCTGCACAAAAGCAAGCGTCTCATCCTCGCGCGTTGCAACGGCAAGGCCGCCGGGACTTATACGCCGAGACGTGGGGGCTGACCGTCGAGCACGAACTGCCGGCTAGTTTCTCGTTCTCAATGCAGTATCTTGGCAGCCGTGGGGTACGTTTGTTTTCACGCGGGGCGGTAAACCTTTGCAGCCAGCCGGTCACGTTCAATCCGACCGATGGTGACTGCGTACGGCCACTTGACCAATATTATCCGGACCCCAACTTCCCCGACCCTTTTGGTTCGGTAGACTACAAGTCCGATATCGGGTCCAGCACCTATAACGCGCTTGGAGTTGCGCTGGAGCGCCGCTTCAGCAAAGGCCTGTCTTTTCAATCGCGATACACGTGGTCGCATTCCATCAACGACGGGTCGGTGGGCGGTGGCGAATCGAATGGGCCGGAAAACGTAAATTGCCTTCCTTGCGATAAGGGGCCGAGCATTTTCGATGTTCGCCACAACTTTACGGTGAATGCGGTCTACGAGCTTCCGTTTGGCCCCGGGAAGCCTTACCTGAGCGATTCCGGTGCGCTGGGTAAAATTGTTGGCGGCTGGAGCTTGAGCAGCATCGGTCTCTGGCACACCGGTCATCCTTTAACCGTGGGGATGGATCTCAGCGGCAATATTGCCTCAGGGCCATTTTCCGGACTGCCTTATACCTATTTGCTTCCCAACGGCGACGATCAAGACAGCGAACGTCCAGACGTCATTCCCGGCGTACCGCTCATTCTGCCTGGCGGCGGACACAACGGAGCGCCGCTGATCAACGCCGCAGCATTTCAGGCTCCGCCGGTAGACGCGAATGGAAACTTCACGCGCTTTGGCAACGAGCCAAACGGACTGATCCGCGCTCTTAACACCTGGCAAGTCGATCTGGCGCTCAGCAAGGAAACCAAACTGACCGAGCGGGTTGCGATGGAGTTTGCGGTGCAGGCGTTCAATGTCTTCAATCACGTCCAGCTCGGCGATCCGGGCAGCCTCACTCTTGCTTACGATCCTGTGGGAGGCAATCCGTCGAATTTGGACGTCCCTGGAACCTTCGGGATCATCAGCTCAACCGTTAATTTCAACAACAACAACGACAACGCCGCTTCGCCGAACACCGGAACCGGTCTGCCGCGCCAGATTCAGTTCATGCTTCGTTTCAAGTTCTAGAACTGGGCATGAGCACGGAATTGTCGGTTGGTTCAGGTTCCTTTCAGGTTAGGCGAATAGAGTTCCTGTCGACAACAGAATCCCGACGTTTCGACGTGCCGATGGTGGGAAAGTGGTTGGTGTCCGAGTTCGGGTGCAGGCTTTACTATGCTTTCACAACACTATTCCATCGCTCAAAAGTTATCGCTGCTATGTTTGACGGCGGCGCTATTTGGATTGCCTGGTTGCACCAAGAAGTCGGTTGCGCAAACGCCAGTCGATTTGCACCTGGAGGTGAGCGTTCCGTTCAGGTTCGTGGCCTACGGCGATACTCGCTTCCACGATCCCACGGACATGGAAGCAGCGAACCCCCCGGTGCGCATAGCTCTGGTGCAGGCCATTGCAGCGGTCAATCCAGCATTTGTGTGTTTCACCGGCGACATCGTTTATAACGGCTACGACGTGAACGATTGGAAAACCTGGGACAGCGAAACCGCAGTCTGGCGCGAGAAGAAGATTCCGATTTATCCGGCCCTCGGCAACCACGATCTGCACGGAGATGAGAAGATCGCTCTGGGAAACTATTTCCAACGCTTCCCCGACCTGAAGGACAGCCGATACTATTCTGTAAGGGCCGCGAACGCGCTGGTGCTGGTGCTCGACAGCGCACTGGACGAAAGCTCTGGACCACAGGGCCAGTGGCTCGCCAACAAACTCGACAGCATTCCCTCGGATGTGGACTTCGTCTTCCTCATGTTTCACCACCCGCCTTACACCAGTTCCTCCGACGAGAAAAAGCACGGCGGCGGACATTCCGCACGATCAACGGAACAACACCTGGCTAAGATGCTTGAAGATCGCCAAACCCACACGCGCGCGCGCTTCGTGGTCTTCTCCGGACACGTACACAATTACGAGCGCCACGAACACGGCGGTGTCATGTACTTCGTTTCTGGCGGAGGAGCGGCCCACGCTTATCCCATTGAGCGCGCGCCTGACGATCCCTTCCAGAGCAAAGAAGTGAACTACCACTATCTGCTCGTCGAAGTGGACCATCAGAAGGTGAAGGTCACGATGAACCGGCTGGAGTTGAACGATGGGAAGACAACGTGGTCGCAGCCCGATTCGGTTGAGATCAAGCTTGCCGCGCCGGCATCCGCCAACGCCGTCGCACGCTAGTCAGTCCCTCCTCGAAACTACTTCTCTGACAGATAGGGCACGAAGCCTTGCGTCTTCATCTCAAGGCGGTACACCGACGTGGTGGCAGTGATATAGAGAGTCCTGTAATCCTTGTTGCCCCAATTCAGATTTGCCGGCTGCTCTGGCATCACGATGGTGCCAAGATGATTGCCTTTAGCGTCCCACACCCAGATGCCTTTTGGTCCGGTGACAAAGAGGTTTCCATTCTTGTCGACCTTGATTCCGTCGGGTACGCCGTCGCCTTTGCCGCCCGGCTCCTCGCCAAAGATGCGGCCGTTCGTCAAAGTTCCGTCGGACGCAACGTCGTACACGCGGATATTTCTTTTCTCGCTGTCGTCGACGTAGAAGCGCTTGCCATCCGGCGAAAAGGCGAGGCCGTTCGGCTGGGTCAGATCCTTGGTAAGTAACTGGACGTTGGCTTTCGCGTCTAAGCGATAGACTCCCTGAAATGGAATCTCCTGTTTTTCACCGGCGACTAGATCCAAGGTCGGATCAGTGAAGTACAAAGCTCCGTCCGGCCCAACGATTACATCGTTTGGACTGTTCAATTTCTTGCCGTCATAGTGGTCGGCCAGGATTTTGTATTTTCCATCGGGAGTCACCTCGATGATGGCGCGCAACACGCTGGCGCAATCGATCAGGCGGTGCTGACGGTCGAAGGTATTGCCGTCGGGATCGCCGAGCGCAATCACTTCCTCCTTCTTGCCATCGAGATGCAGCCGGTAAATCTTGTTGATGGTTTCGTCGCTCACGTAGAGGAACCCGGCCTGATCCCACACTGGACCCTCGGTGAATCCGAAGCCGCTGCCCACCACACTCAGCTTGGCGTTGCGATCCACAAGATCCCAGAACTGTGGCGATTCGGCCTGCAGTTGAAATTCTGGATGCTGAGCTGCGGCCGGCAGAATGGCCGGAGCGCTCCATGCACCCAGCAGCAAGGTTGCGATGATGAATGCATGCCGAACTTTCGTGCTGCGATTCATAGGGACATCTCTCCCTCAAACTCTTGAATTGCCTTCGCGAAGTGTGGACTATTCCTCTTCAAATTCCTTCTGAGGCACTGCCGATGGGCTGGTGCTGGCATTGGCCACGCTCATCAGGTAACTAACGAGATCGTTCAATTCATTGGTGCTGAGAATTGAGCCGTAGTTAGAGGGCATCAGCGTCTGCGAGCTGTATTCCAAACCTTCGAGATCTGACTTCGCCATGAAGTGAAACGTCCCGTCCAGGGTCTGCAACTGCAGAGAGAAATTGTCTTCGTTGCGAATTCTTCCTTCGTATTTCTCGCCGATGCGAGTGGTTGCCGTCACCATGCGCGCCTGATGATCACCGTTCGGCGGGCTGGTAATCGCATTCCGGATTTGCTCCACATCGTGAGTGCGGGCGTACCCTGACAGATCAGATGCGATAAAACCACCTCTACCAGCAACCATGTGGCAGCTGGAGCATCCCGTCTTGCTAAAGAAAATTGTTTCTCCGCGCTGCGGATCGCCGGGGAGCTTGACTGGCTTTTTTGCCCCTTGCAAAGTTCGCAAATAAGTTACAACTGTCTTGATGTTAGAACTCTCAAGAGAATGGAAGGCAGGCATTCCAGTTCCGGGAATGCCATTCTCGATAATGTGTGCGATCTGCGTATCGGAAAGCCGCTGCGCCTTTGGACTTTCCGCGATGTTTGGCGCACGCTCACCTCCCCTCCCGTCCAGGCCATGGCAGCTCGCGCAGGTGGACGCGAAAGTTTGCTTGCCCTGCATCGCGACTGGCTTGGAGTCTTGTTTTGCAGGAATTTGTCTTGGCGTTTGTGACCAGGCGAAGAAGTGGGTGCTGGCTAATACCGCCACCAGGACCGCCGCCAACGCGCACAAAGATTTCTTACCTGAAAACATTGGTAAATCCTATCCGCTTAGCAAAGTACGTGCGGCCGAGTCGGGCACGATGAAAATCCAACTCAGCTTCAGAACAAAAACTTAGCGCCCAGTTGCAGGATACGGGCTTGCCTGGCTGAGGTGACGAATCCAAACTGGCCGGAGTTGATTTCGCCGGTTGGGTTCGAGAACTGCGCATGATTGAAGAGGTTGAAGGTTTCTAGGCGCAGTTGAAGTTCTTTGGACTCACTAAACTTCATTGCCTTCGCGAGTGCCATGTCGAAGTTATTGAGTCCCGGACCATGAAAGAAGCGGCGACGGGAATTACCAAACTGTCCTAACTGCTCGTTGCTGAAAAGCGAAGGGTTGAAATAAGCGTTCCCATGGCGCGGGTTAGTGTCGGCCAGCACCTTGCCACCTGAAAAATTCGGGACATCCACAGGAACGGCGTTCGCACCGATCAAAGCGTTATCGTCATTCTCCGTCACCGTGATCGGGAGCCCGGTGGCGAAATTCGTAATGCCGCTGAGACTCCATCCTCCGGCCACCCATTTGAGCCAACCAGATCGGGCAAGCTTGTCGAACGGCAGCAGCCAGTTGTAGCTGAAAACAAAGTTGTGGGTCACATCGAAATTGCAAAGGCTGACGCTCAGTCGCGGGTCGAAGGGATAAGTGGAATCCTGCAGGCCGGAGGCATTGTCGAGGCACTTGCTGTACGTGTAGCCGGCGAGGAAGCTCAACGATCCCGTGTTGTGGCTGACGCTCATCTGTAGCGAGTTATAGCGCGAGTTTGCCACGGTGGAGACGTACGGGTTGGTATCAAAGTTTGGCCCCAACGGCCGGGTACTCGTGAAAGTTTGTCCGCCGAAGGGCGACGATCCAGGGAGCGTAACCCATTGAGTACCACCCGGTGGTGTCTCGCTGAATTGGCCGCATGGGGGTGCAGTGCTTGAGGGATCAAGATTGGCTGGATCGCTGAGGTACAAACAAAGCGCTGGATTCGCAGGGTTTGCCTCAATCGAAGTTACCAACCGGTGTCCTTGATTTCCAACGTAGCTGGCGGTGATGACTGTGTTCGATCCTACCTGGCGTTGAATCGAGAATTCGTAGTGTTCGGAATAGGGCAGCTTGTTGTTGTGCGCGAAGGAAAATCCGTAAGAGATCGGTTCGACCTGCGCCCAATTGAACGACGTGTCCGGGTTCTTCGCGGAAACATTGGTAGGCGGAAATATGAATGGGAACCTCTGTATCGCTCCGCCAATGGAACGCACGGTAAACGGAGCCTCCAGCAGTGGAGGGTTGGAGCTGCCGTAGTACAAACCGTACGGCGGATCGCCCACTTCGAGGAATTGCGACAGATCCTCCACCGACGTGTAGTACAAGCCAGCCCCGACTCGAATGCTGGTTTTTCCTGGCCCGCCAAAAAGCGTGCCCAGAATGCCCGAGGAGGAGCTCGGAGAATAAGCGAGACCCAAACGAGGCGAGAAATTGTGCCACTGGGTTGGCGCTAGAGTGCGGGGCACTCCGGGATCGCCGGGAACCACCCATCCGGTGGGCGCCCCGGGGAACACCACGGACTGCTCGCCGGGAATAATCGTTTCAATTTTGTTCTGCGTGTCGTACCAGGGCATGCTGGCTTCCCAACGCAGTCCATAGTTGACCACCAGGTTGGAGGTCGCCCGCCAGCTATCTTGAGCGTAAAGAGCATAGTACTTGCTGCGGGAGTCCAGGATCTGTGGGCTGGCCTGGGTCAGGCTGTTAGGTGCACCGATGAGAAAATCTGCGAAGTCAACTCCGGTTTCATTACCGGTAAATGAATACTGGCCATTTTCTGCCGCGAGATTTCGCTCATTGATCTGGTCGTAGTGGAATTGCCCGCCAAACTGGAAGCTGTGCGTGCCCACCACCTTGGTGAAGTTGTCCAGAATCTGGAACGAATTGTTGTATTGCCCCGTGCTCACCTGGGGAACGCCGATGTTGAAGTTGTTGAATGTAATGTAAGGTACGCCATCCAGCTTTGGAGCGATCGGAGCAATACCCCCATTGAAACTCGGGCCCGAACCGGCTGGCTGAGTAAACCCCAGAGCCGCCAGGCCGTAGGCTGATCCTACTCCGCCCTGCGGGTTCGTAAGGGCGAGGGTGTTGCGCACAAAGCTGAAGCGGAATTCATTGACCGCATTCGTGCCGAAGTTCTTAGTGTCGCCGAGGTTCAGCAGTTGAGCACGTCCAGAGGTTATGGCGCTGTAAGCAAAGGTAGAAGCCGGAATAGTAGCCCCGCCATTTGGATATGGGGAGTTGAGCAGATAATCGTCTGCGAAGTAGTAGGCGAACAGCGTGCCAAAGTGAGTATTCTGGTCGACGCGGACGCCGCCCTTATCATCGCGCAATTTCTGCGCGTACTTAGAGGACTCGAAATTGAAATTGGAATTATTCCTTACATTTGGCTGCGGAAACAGGCCGAGGTTTACCATGTTGAGCGCCACCGGCGACCAGGCTGCCTTGGGGATGAGTGCATTCGGGAAAACGCACTGTGTATTGTTTGTGCAGTCAAACCCGTAAGGAGTTCCAGCGCCCGAACTGCCGATCGTCGTTGGATCAATCGTCGATGCCGTGAAGTAATACGGTTCTCCACTCGCGACCGGATATCCCAACCCCTGCCGCCCTGCATTCCCGGCGCTGAGGAGGGTCGCAAAGGCATCACCACCAACAGTAGATGCTATTGGGTTGTTATTGGCATCGACCCCAGTGGTAAAGGAACCGGTCGAGTCGGAAAAGTCACCCGTAAAGTTTGGTGCCGATGGCAATTGCGTTGTCACCGGAGAAGCCTGGGTTTGGCGCGTGCCCTGATAGTCGAGAAAAAAGAAAGTTTTGTCTCTCTTGATTGGTCCGCCGAATGTTCCTCCGAACTGGTTCTGGCGGAAAACGGGAACGGAACTCGAGAAATACTGCGTGGCATCCAGCGCAGTATTGCGAAAGAATTCAAAGCCGCTGCCGTGAAACTGGTTGCCACCCGACTTGGTGACGACGTTGATTTGTCCGCCGCTGTAGTTGCCATATTCGGCGTCGAAGTTGTTGGTGATGATGCGAAATTCGGCAATAGAATCGAGGTTGGGAATGATGGCAGCGCCGTTGTTCTTGCCCTCCTCGACATTCGATCCGTTGACCATGAAGCCGTTGGCTGTCTCACGTTGTCCATTCACCGATTGGTTTCCGGAATTCAGGCCACCGCTTGGCGAGCGGTCACTGATCCCCGCCGTCCCCGAGTCGCTTGCCGTGTAGGGTGAGACTCCCGGTTGCAAGGCCAGCAAATCCGTAAAGCTGCGGCCATTCAGGGGAACCGCTTCGATCCTCTTCGACTCGATTACTTCTCCCATTTGCGTGCTCTGCGTTTCCACATGGACGGAGTCGGTACTGACCTCAACTTTCTCGTTGATTGCGCCGACGTCAAGACTCGCATCCGCCCGGAGCGCAGAATTCGCATCAATCACCACCCCGGTTTTGCGATAGGTCTTAAAACCTGCATGGATGATCTCCAAGTCGTAAGTGCCGATGGCAAGAGTCGGAAGATTGTAAAAACCCTTCGCATCGGTTGTGACAGCAGTCCTGACGCCGGTCTGGGTGTCGATGGCAACCACCGAGGCTCCGGAAATGACGGCGCCCGAGTTATCGGTAACGACTCCGGAGATGCCACCGGTGATGCTTGCCAATACCGTGGCCACGGCTAAGAGCTCGAACCCGATTACCGCGATGGCAACCGATCGACGATTACGCATAGATGATCTCCCGAAAGAGCTAGAGCTACTGTCTAGATAAATATCGCTAAGGCGGCACTTTCATCTAATGAAATCAAAAGCTTGGTTTTGAAAGTGCAGCACGCCGATGGAATGACGGTTTATCTCAATCGAGGCAGGCATGTCAACCTTTTTTGCGGCTGCCGCACTACGCCCTCTGTAAGGGCAGCAAAGAATGCCGGTGTTCGCAAACCCACAACTCTACTTCTGTTTCACCGCGATCGCCGAGATTTCGATCCGGGCACTATTCACCAGAGCGGCCGCTTGGATGGTGGCTCGCGCTGGCTTGGGGTCAGGCATGACGCTTTTGTAGACTTTGTTCATGTCCGGGAACTCGTGGATGTCGGCGAGATAGACGGTGACGCTGACCACGTCCTTCAGGTCGAAGCCGCCGGCCTTGAGAACTTTCTGGATATTTTCAAGCGTTGCGGTTGTCTCCGGGCCGATGCCTCCGGTTGCCAGTTTGCCGGCATCATCTGTGCCCTCCTGCCCAGCGACGTACATAGTATTTCCGGCCACAATGCCGTCGTTGAAAGGGAGTCCGCGGGCAGGGGCTAAATTGATCACTTTCCGTTCCTGGCAGTAACTCTGCTGTCCGGCAATGCCTATGGTTAGTGCGGCAGCGGCCGCAAAGATGAACAGCCGTGGCGTTCTCGTCTGCATCGTAATTCTCATTTTTTATTCCTCCGCGATTACTTGGCTCTTTCACGCGACAAAAAACCGTGTTAGAGTCCGCGCACATATATACATCCAGGAGGACGAAATGAACAAGTTTCGTGGTCCAGTGAAATTCCACACTATTGCGGCATCTCTGCTGTTCATCGGCGTTTTATTCGCTAGTTCGCATGGCGCCAGATTTCTGTGGGCTCAGGCGGGCACTGCTCCCGCAGGGCCGTCGGACGAGGTTTTGATCGCAGACTTTCGTCGCGTGGAAGTGGCGTCGGTCTCGGATGCGCTGGAGCAGTTGACGGGCAAGCGCTTTTACATGAGCCATCGCATGCATCCGATTTTGACCGCCAAGTTTGCCGGGTTTGCGCGGACTGTGCTGCTCAAGAAGGATGAAGGGAATAGTGATCCGGCTGCGTTGAACGGAATGCTCGAAGCGATAGATCAGGGATCTACTGATTCTGTTTACGTGATGGTTGTGGAGGATGGCGAAAACATCGCCGGAATGGGCGGCCTGATGGGCACGGCCATGGCGGCGCGCGGTTACTCCGGTGCCGTAATCGATGGTGGAGTTCGGGACGTTGCGTATCTGCGCAAAATTGGGTTCCCGGTGTATGCGACCGGTATCGTACCTTCGACCTCGGTACACCACTATCGGTTTGGCGGATCGCAGATCCCGGTGAGTTGCGACGGTGTAACCGTAAATGCCGGCGACATTGTCGCGGCAGACAGCGATGGGGTCGTAGTTATCCCGAGAGCGAAAGCCCTCGAAGTGCTAAAGGTTGCCCAGCAAATGGACTACAAAGAACACTCGATGTACGCAGTGATCGAGCAAATGAAGTCGATTGTAGAAGCCGTTAAGAAGTTTGGAAGGCTGTAGGCCAAAAAGACCTATTGCATAAATCTGACTTTCATCAGATAATTCGCACTTTCATTTTGTCGTTACCAGATTTTATCGTTGCTTATGGCGAATTTTCAGAAACGAAGCTACAACATTACCGCGTTACAGCGCGGGCTGCGACTTCTGCAACTGTTTAGCGAGTCCCCGCAGGGCCTTGCCGCGAAGCAAGTTGCGAGTAAGTCGCGGCTGCCAGTGAGTACGGTTCATCGTTTCCTGGCGAATTTGGAAGGTTCGGGTTTCTTGAACTGCAGTGGAGACGGTGTGTACCACTTGGGGATCGCATGTTTCGCAATTGGCCAGGCGGCTTTGGGCCAACTCGATATTCGCCGCGTGAGCCTGCCGTATCTCCAGGAATTGAATCGGCAGACCCGCGAGACCATTCATCTGACCGTGCGCCACGGACTGTCCGCGGTTTATGTCGAGAAACTGGATTCGCCCGAGCAGTTGCGCATTCACTCCCGCATTGGCGCCGCCGTCCCGTTGTATTGCACGGCCGTGGGCAAGATCATGCTGGCTCACATGCCTGATGAGGAACGACGAATACTTCTGCCGCAGTTGGGGCTGAAGCGCTTGACCCCGAACACGGTAGGGAATCTTCAGGAGTTGGAAGCGGAACTGTATCGGGTACGAAAAAACGGCTATGCCTGCGATCTGGAGGAGCACGAACTCCACATACGATGCGTTGCCGCGCCCATCTGGGACCACGCAGGTTGCGTAAACGCCAGCCTCAGCATAACCGCGCCAATGGTGCGCATGGCGGCCACGCGGATACGACAACTCGCGCCGCTGATCCAGACCGCTGGATTGCAAATTTCACGCGAACTGGGATACCAGACAACGAATCACACCTTACCACTGCGGAAAGCCATGGCCCCGGAGGCGGCGTTTGCGAAATCTCTCTAAGCGGAAGAGGACGAGATGTTTCGCGGCGAATGTCCGCATTATGTGCTTGCGCTTTGGGATTCTTCTCCTGGCCGTCGGCGGCTCTTCGTCGCGGGGCCTTGCGTTGTCGGTGCCAGCTTCCCACTCTCCGTGCCGGCTCCAGTCCACGGTGTTTGCAGGGTGGAAGGCCGAGGAGTTGTCCAATGACTGGGTGCGTCTCACATTTGTTCCCCAACTCGGCGGCCGGCTGATGCAAATTGAGTTCGGAGGACATCGCTACTTGTTCGTTAATCCGCAGTACAAGGGAAAATATTTTCCGCCCGCGGATTCTGCGAAGCAACGTCAATGGATCAACTATGGCGGCGACAAGCTCTGGCCCTTGCCAGAGGGTCACGGAGAGGGTTACTGGCCGGGACCTGTTTCCGACGTTCTCGATGATGGGGAATACAAACTGAGCGTCATTTCTCAGGGCAAGCCCTGCACTCTTCGTCTTGACGGACCCGCCGATCTGGCGACAGGCCTGCAGTATTCACGGGAGATCGGCATTAGCGACGATTCTCCACAGATATCGTTCCACGCCGTGATGAAGAACGCTACCGGACACGCGATCCGCTGGTCAATGCAATCGGTGACGCAGTACGACACAACCGATCTGCGGAACCCGCAAAACTACAACCATGACTTCTGGGCGTTTGCTCCGGTGAATCCGCAGAGTGCCTACCTGGACGGATATCGCGTTCGCAATGGCCTCGCCGATGATCCATCGTATGAGGTTCACGAAGGCATATTTACGCTGCACTGGTTGTATCTGGAGAACGAAGTGTGGCTGGATTCAAATGCCGGCTGGCTTGCAGTGGTTGACGACTCAACGAAATACGGGATGGTCGAGCGGTTTAAATATTTCGCCGATCAGGAGTACCCAGGAAAAGCTTCCGTTATCTTTTACAAAAACGGCGCTGCCTTGGGATTGGATGAGAAGGGCATGCCTGCGCTGCGATCAAACGATCGCCAAGACGCTCCTTACTACATGGAAGCTGAGATCAACAGCCCGATGAGGCGCCTGGATCCTGGGGCTTCGTATGCCCTCGATACGTTATGGTTTCCGGTTCGAGCCGATAAAGAACTCAAAGCCGTCACTCCAGCCGGAGTAGTTGAACATCCTCTCGCTGCTTCTCTCACCGGGAATCGTCTGCACCTCTCAGGTTCTTTTGGAGTTTTTTTGGCCGGCAAGTTGAATGCGCACGTCTTCAGCCTACACGGAGCGGAGAGCAATATCGTCGAACTGGAATCGGTCGATCCACTGCAGGCAGTAGAACTCGACCAGACGATCAGCGTTTCTCCGGGAGCAACTCGGGTGGCAATTCACCTTAGCGATGAGCATGGCGTCGATCGTGGCAGTTTGGGCGAGGCGGAAATCGCAAAAAGTGGGAAGGACTCGTAGGATGCAAAGGGCAGCGCTCATCGCCGTCGCTTTCACCTGCCTGATAGCTCGAGCGGGAAACGACCCCCAGGCGCCGATATCTGCCGCCATCGATGTGCGCTCCGAAGATTTGCTGGTTCAGCCACCGGTCGCAAATTGGATTTCCTACAACGGTGACTACTCCGGGCGTCGCTATAGCGCACTCGCTGAAATCAATCCGGGCAATCTCACGGGACTGCGTGCGGAATGGGTTTTTCATGCGCGCAATACCAGCCGGCTGGAGGCCACTCCTGTTGTGGTGAATGGAATGATGTTCGTGACCGCGGCCAATGACGCATCTGCACTGGATGCAAGCACCGGCCGAGTAGTGTGGCACCATGCGTGGCCGACTTCGGAAGGATTGATCGACGACGCATCGGGTCACATCAACCGCGGTGTGGGAATATGGCACAACCGCGTCTACATGGAAACGGACAATGCGCATCTTCTCTGCCTGGACGTGCGCTCGGGCAATCTCATATGGGACGTTGCTTACGCGAATTGGAACAAGAACTACGGCGCAACCAGCGCTCCGCTTGTGGTCAAAGATAAAGTGCTGGTGGGTACCTCTGGCGGCGATGACGGCGTCCGGGGATTTGTTGCCGCCTACGATGCGTCAACTGGAAAGCTGGCCTGGCGATTCTGGACCATCCCGGGTCCGGGAGAATTCGGTTCTGAGAGCTGGCCCGGAAAACTTTATCTGCATGGCGGCGGAACCACGTGGATGCCTGGAACCTACGATCCACAACTCAACACAATTTATTGGGGTACGAGTAACCCCGCCCCTGACTTCGAAGGCGGCGTGCGTCCGGGAGACGATCTCTACACCGACTGCGTGCTGGCGCTCGATCCTGACACCGGAAAATTGAAGTGGTATTTCCAATTCACGCCGCATGATGTCTTCGACTTCGACGCGGTTGAAACTCCCATCCTGATCGACGCCGTATATCAGGGGGAGCCACGGAAACTGCTGGTGCAGGCGAATCGGAATGGCTACATCTATGTACTCGACCGCACGAACGGGAAGTTTTTATCCGCAATGCCATTCGTGGAAAAGCTGAACTGGGCGAAGGGGATCGATGCTCAAGGCAGGCCTGTGCTGACCGGCGTCCAGCCGGCGGCGGGAGGAACGCGGGTTTGCCCCGGCTATGCCGGAGCCACCAACTGGTTCGCGCCGTCCTACAGCGAGTCCACTCATTCGGTTTATTTCATGGCGCTGGAGGAGTGCGAAACCTACTTCTTAAGGCCCCAGCCTTTTCAGGAAGGCAAAGGCTATTACTCGACGGGAGTGAAGCGCATCCCTGGCGAGACGTCGCAGAAAGTTCTGATCGCGTTCAACCTGGATACGAATGCGATCGGCTGGAAATATCCGCAGGTTGGCGGAGGCCGCTCGTCGGGCGGGACTATGGCAACCTCTGGCGGCCTCGTGTTCTTCGGGGATGATGCCGGTTCGCTTGAAGCCGTTGACGCGCGAAGCGGCAAGCCGCTGTGGCACTTCAATACGGGGCAAGATATCAGTGCATCCCCGATGAGCTATGCAATCGCGGGCAAACAATATGTGGCTATTGCCGCAGGCAGTGACATTTTCAGCTTCGCGCTGCCGTGACGGGCGCGGAGTCCGAAAGCTAAATTGGACGGAGGAATATATGAAATCGACTTTCACGCGTAGAACGTTTGCCGCGCGCTTCGCTTCCGTGCTCTCCGCATTGGGAGTTGGCGCTGCGGTGCTGCCGAACCGCGCCTTGGCTCAGAGTTCTCCTGCCCAGGACACGGGCGGAATTCGGAAGCTGGACAGCGACGGCAAACCGGGCAGCGACAAAGACGTGATCATGCCGGTGGTCGTCAACAATGGGTTGATTTACGTGGCGGGGCAGGGCGCCCACGATAAACGAGATGCCAAGGAGTGGACGATTGAATCTCACACCAGCATGGTCATGGACAAGATCAAGAAGCACGTGGAAATTGGCGGAGGGGCCATGGAAAGCATTCTTCAGTTGAATGTTTTCCTGGTGAAAATTGAACACTGGGATGGAATGCACAAAGTATTCTCGACATATTTCCCACACGGCGGGCCGGCGCGCACAACGGTTGCGGTTGCGGCGCTGCCGGGAGACTCGCTGGTGGAAATCAATTGCATTGCCGCAGTGACGCGTAAATGAAACGCCAAGGAGCAGTTTTTATGCGACTCAACTCGAAGTGGAACCGGCGCAGTTTTCTCGGCAGCGTGGGAGTGATTGCAGGCTCACTCCTGGCGCCGCGCAAAATGTTTTCCAGGAATCGCAATGCTGCGGGCGCAAGCGCGCGAGTGAATGGGTTTGGACAGACCGGCAATCCCTACGAGGAACTCGGCGTTACGACGGTGGTGAACTGCGAAGGGACGATGACCATGCTGGGCGGTTCTCTTCCGCACCCGGAGCTCGAAGCCGTCATGACGATGGCCGGGCGCCACTTTGTCAGCATTCCCGAGTTGGAAGTAGCCGCCGGCAGGCGCATCGCAGAAATGCTCAAGTTGCCGGATGGTTACACCGCGCTCGTGACATCAGGCGCGGCCGCAGCGATTCAATCAGGATTGGCGGGCATTCTGACTGGTGGTAATGAGGCCCTGATTCGTCAGCTGCCCGACCTGACTGGCATGAAGTCGGAAGTAATTATTCAGAAGTCGCATCGCAATCCGTTTGATCATCAACTTCGATCTACAGGGATCAAACTTATTGAGATCGAAACGCAAGATCAATTGCGAGCCGCGGTCAATGATCGTACCGCGATGATGCACTTCACCAACTTCGCCAACGCCGCGGGGCAAATCAAAGTGGACGAATGGGCCAAGCTGGCGAAGCAATTCAACGTCCCCTGCATGAACGACGCCGCGGCCGATACTCCACCCGTTTCTCACCTGTGGGACTACACCAATATGGGTTATGACCTTGTGACTTTCAGCGGGGGGAAGGCGATTCGCGGGCCACAGTGCGCTGGCCTGTTGATCGGTCGCAAAGACATGGTTGCCAACGCTCTGCTTAACAATAGCCCTCACGAAGACACATTGGGCCGCAGCCAGAAGGTGGGCAAAGAAGAAATCCTGGGAATGGTCAAGGCGCTCGAACTTTTTCTGGGGGAAAACCACGAGGCTCTTGCAAAAGAGTGGCAGGATCGACTGGAAGGGATTTCCCGTGAACTCACGAAAGTTCCCGGAGTGAGTACGTCGTTCTTTGTTCCGGACATCGCCAATCACGTGCCCCACATGAGCATCACGTGGGATAAGACCCGCATTGCATTGACGCCGGAACAAGCCTCCAAGCTGCTGCGCAGTTCGAAGCCGTCGATTGTGATCGGAGCCGGTGAAGGCAGGCCGGGATTGGCCATGAACTCGTTCATGCTGCAACCCGGAGAAGACAAAATTGTTGCCGAGCAGCTTTCCCGGCTCTTGCGCGAACACGCTGCGTAACCAAAGGATGACCTGGGCGATGAACGCTGAGAGAACGAGTCATGTGCGCTGGTTTCTGGTGTTTTGGCTGTTCATTCTTAGCGCCGTGTCTTATCTAGACCGGGTAAACATCTCCATCGCTGGTGGATCTATCGCTGAGGCTTACCATCTCAGCGATGTGCAACTGGGCAAAGTGTTCAGCGCTATGCTGGTCGGGTACGCGTTGTTCCAAACAGTCGGCGGCAGGCTTGCCGACCGCTTCGGACCGCGACGTGTGCTGGCTGCGGGCGTCATGTGGTGGGGAATCTTCACTGCCCTGACTGCTTTAGTCCCCGCAAACATAACGGGCGCTCTCCTGATATTTCTCGCAGTTCGATTTCTTCTCGGCGCTGGCGAAGCGGTGATTTATCCCTCTGCGAATCAATTTATCGCGCGCTGGATTCCGACAAGCGAACGCGGCATCGCGAATGGCTGGATCTTCGCCGGCGTCGGAGCGGGCGCCGGCCTCACGCCTTTGATCATCACTTACAGCATGGTTCATTACGGCTGGCGAGCGTCGTTCTGGGTGTGTTCCATCATCGGATTCGCAGCGGGTGCCGTATGGTTTGTCAGCGCTCGTGACACGCCCGCCGAGCATAGTGGCGTGTCTGCTTCCGAGTTGAGATTGATTCGCTCTGGCTTGACGCAAGCGGCGCTGAAGAATGACTCCACGCAGCTCGTGCCGTGGCGGCGCGTCGTCCAGAGTAAAGAGCTGTGGGCCGTGACTCTGAGTTACTTCTGCTACGGCTATGTCGCATGGATTTTCTTCAGCTGGTTCTATCGTTACCTGGCGAAAGTGCGCGGCCTGGATTTGAAAGCGAGCGCGTTCTATACCATGCTGCCGTTTCTAGCCATGCTGGTGTGCTGTCTTTTAGGAGGCGCCATCAACGACCGGCTCACGAAGTGGCATGGGCCACGGCTAGGACGTTGCGGCCTTGCGGTATTCGCAATTGCGGTTGCGGGAATATTTATCGGCTTCGGTTCGCAAGTTCAAAGCGCCCGGCTGGCCAGCGTCGTACTCGCTGGGGGAGCGGGTGCGTTGTATCTCTCGCAAAGTTCTTTCTGGTCGGTGACCGCCGATATCGCCGGTGCATCTTCGGGCTCGGTATCGGGCTTCATGAACATGGGAAACCAGGTTGGAGCGGCTCTGACGGCTTCTCTTACCCCGTGGATTGCCGTTCGTTTCGGCTGGACGACCTCATTTCTGGTGGCATCAGGGTTGTGCATGGTGGGTGCGTTGAGCTGGCTGGTCGTGGATCCATCGCGACAAATCACTCTTCGGCCCGCAAATCCAGCCCAGCTTCAGAGTCCTGATCCTATGTCCGATCAGTCCGCCGCGGTATCACCGGCGGCGCACGCGAGGTCATGAAGTCATCGTAAGCTGATGCCGAAGCTGAACATCAAATCGAAGAGCGGCTGCCGCTGGGATCTGGTCAGCCTGGGCGAAGTCATGTTACGCCTCGATCCGGGTGACCAGCGCATCTCCACCACGCGCCATTTTCGTGTTTGGGAGGGCGGAGGCGAATACAACGTGGCTCGCGGCCTTAGGCGCTCCTTTGGCATGGAGACGGCCATCGTAACCGCCCTTGCGGACAATCCCGTTGGGCGTCTTGTCGAAGATCTGATGCTGCAGGGGGGCGTGAGCCAGAAATATGTCCGCTGGTTTCCTTTCGACGGAGTGGGACGGACCGTCCGCAACGGATTGAATTTTACGGAGAGAGGCTTCGGGCTGCGCGCGCCTCTCGGATGTTCGGATCGCGGCCACACTGCCGTCTCACTATTGAAACCCGGCGAAATAAATTGGGAGCAGATCTTCCGGGAAGACGGAGCACGCTGGTTTCATACAGGCGGAATCTTTTGTGCGCTTTCAGAGGCCGCACCACTCGTCGCTCAAGAGGCCATGGAAGCGGCGAAACGAGCCGGCACGATCGTTTCCTACGACTTGAACTACCGTGCGTCGCTGTGGAAATCGATCGGAGGAAAATCCAAGGCTCAGGAAGCGAACCGGCGTCTCGCTCCGCTCGCGGACGTGATGCTGGGCAATGAAGAAGATTTCACGGCCGCTCTCGGCTATGTGGTCACGGGGCTCGATGAGCAACACTCCAAGCTTGATCCAAATAATTTCAAGAAAATGATCGGGAACGTCGTGCAGGACTTCCCCAAGATCGCTGTCATTGCCACGACCTTGCGCAATGCGAAGACGGCGACTGTCAACGACTGGGGAGCGATGTGCTTCTACGATGGCGAATTCTACCAGTCGCGGGTGCGTGAAAATTTGGAAATCTATGACCGCGTTGGTGGAGGAGACTCGTTTGCCTCCGGCTTGATTTATGGATTTTTGTCGGAGAAGGATCCGCAATGGGCCGTCGACTGTGGCGCTGCGCACGGAGCGCTGGCAATGACAACGCCCGGTGACACGACCATGGCCACGCTGGAAGAGGTGTTGCAGGCCATGAACGCGCAAACGGCACGCATTGCACGATGAGCGCGCGCGAGGACCGTCCTTAGAAACAAGATTGCAACAAGCCGTTGTACGAAAAGATCGATATGACTGTCGACGAGGTGATTCTCAGGATTGGCGAGATTGGCATCGTGCCAGTGGTGCGGGCCGCGACAGGCGAAGACGCAACCCGGGCTGCGGAAGCCATTTGTGCCGGAGGCATCCCAATTCTCGAAATCACCATGACAGTTCCGGACGCGACGGCAGTGATTCGCCACGTTATCCGCGAATTTGGAAACAAGGTACTCATTGGGGCCGGCACGGTTACGACGGCTGAGCAGGCCGAGCAATGTATTCGTGCGGGCGCAGAGTTTCTTGTGAGCCCGGGCGTGTCGACGCACGTACTTGCTGTGGCGCGGGCGTGTGCGACGCTGGCAATTCCCGGAGCGCTTACGCCAACCGAACTCATGCATGCTCAGGACAATGGCGCGAAGCTGATCAAGATTTTTCCCTGCGGCAATGTTGGCGGCGCCAGGTATTTGCAGTCCTTGAAAGGGCCCTTTCCCAACGCCGCGCTGATTCCAACCGGCGGAGTGAACGCCTCCAACGCCGCTGAGTATATTGCCGCGGGAGCGTTTGCTCTGGGGGTGGGAGGAGATCTGGTGAATGCCGCCGCTCTGCGTGCGGGAAGTCTCGCGAAGATTACGCAAGCGGCGCGCGAACTGGTGCAGGCGGTTCGAGCGGCGCGCGAGCTAGCTCTGGAAAAAGACAGCCCGCCGCCCCAGAGCGCTCAAATTCCTTCCCGATAGGAGAATGAAATGCAAATTCAAGCGTCGTGGAGTTTCGGTCGAGTCTGTGCCGGGAATTTACTGAGTAGACTTGCCGTCACGATCACGATTCTTTCACTGGTCTTGCACGGCGCTATGGTAACCGCCCAATCGGCGAACGTTGCCGAACAACAGGCGGCGACCGTTCACATCGATGCTGCGCCCGCCCACGCCATCAATTCCTTCGATCCCGATAGCGCTCTGGGAAGTTCCGTCGATGTCCTGTCCCATGATGCCATCGACAAAATCTATACGCCGCACATCATTCAGGAGTCGCTTTCCGCGGGCTGGGGACCGATAACTTACCGCAACAATTCCGAGTTGCGTATGGCGGCCTGGCATTGGACTGAGAACGGAACGTGGAGCGATCCTGCGCACAAGAGCGGATACTTCACGGGAAGCACCGAACTGAAGGAACCGCTGCGCTACATTCTTTCGTATGCGCTGCCGCACCGTGGTTTCTCGACTAGCGGCGACCGGCCGGTGCGAGGCCCCAATCTCACCTATTGGAAGAGCAATCCATATCTCACCAGCAAGTTCACGGGAGAAAGCGACGCTCTTCACCCGCAATGGGTGGTCGTGGATCTCAAGGCTGAACAGCCGGTGGACGCGATCCGCATCGCATGGGCAAGTCCGTATGCGACGACTTATCAGGTGGAGTATTGGGTGGGAAAGCGCGCACTCGATTTCGATGAAGGTCCGCAAGGCGAGTGGAGGACTTTTTCAGCGGGCGCAATCAAGAACGCGCAAGGTGGAACGGTCAATCTGAAACTTGCGGACGCACCCGTGTCTACGCAGTACGTACGCATCTTGATGACGGAATCATCGAACACCTGCGATCTGCATGGAGCGGACGATGTCCGCAACTGCGTGGGTTATGCCATTCAGGAAATTCACGTTGGCGTTGTCGATTCCAGCGGTGCTTTCGCCGAGATCCAAAAGAATATGGGTGATCGGCCAACCACCTATTGCTCTTCTTCGATCGATCCCTGGCACTCGGCCACAGATGTGAATGCCACCGGCGGCTATCAGCACAGCGGCTTCGACCTTTTCTTCACCAGCGGACTGACCAACAATCTTCCAGCCATGATTCCGGTCACCATGCTTTACGGCACTCCGGACGACGCTGCTGCCCAGATTGCCTACATCGAGAAGCGCGGTTACCGCATCGGATACGTCGAAATGGGCGAGGAACCCGATGGCAAGCACGCGATGCCCGAAGATTACGCGGCCCTGTACATTCAGTGGGCCGCGGCCATTCATAAGGTTGATCCGAAGCTCAAGTTAGGTGGGCCAATCTTCGAAGGCGTGAATGAGGACATTCGAGTGTGGCCCGACGCGCAGGGCAGAATTTCCTGGATGGGCCGCTTCGTGGATTACCTGAAGGCGCACGGTCGCCTCTCCGATCTGGCTTTTGTGTCCTTCGAGCATTATCCATTCGAGCCATGCACGATCACCTGGAAGACGTTGTATACCGAACCTCAGTTGATGAAGCATATCCTGCAAGTATGGAGAGACGACGGAGTTCCCAAAGACGTGCCGCTGATGGTGACAGAGAACCATCTGGCCGCCGATCTCACGGGACCGATGACCACGATCTTTGCGGCGCTATGGCTCGCCGACAATGTCGGCTCTTTCTTCGAAGGGGGAGGCGCGGCTTTTTACCACTCGCCGATTCAGCCGCAGGGCATTCAGAACAGTTGTTTGGGCTGGGCCTCATGGTCGAATTTTGTCTCCGACGAAGACTACGACATCAAGGGATACACCTCACCCTACTTTGCCGCTCACATGATTAACCTGGAGTGGGTGCAGCACCGCTCAGGCGTACATCGCATGTTCCCATCTTCCACCGATATAAAAGACGCCGACGGCAACGTACTGGTTACGTCGTACGCGGTGCATCGGCCCGACGGAAATTGGTCGCTGATGCTGGTCAACCGGGATGAGAACAACCCGCACGCTGTGCGCGTGAAATTTGAGGATGCCAGGAACAAGCAGAGCGAGTCATTCTCCGGTCCGGTCACCCTCGTGACTTTCGGAAGTGAGCAGTATGTCTGGATCAACGATGGCCCAGACAGTCATGCGGACCCGGATCACCGGCCAATCGCGACAACCGTGGCGGCAGGTCCCAGCACTACGTTTACTCTCCCGAAGGCCTCAATCACTGTCTTACGAGGAAAGGTGGTGGGTCTCAAGGACTGAAACCGGGAGGGGACTCTAGCAGAGTGTGTCTGGCATGAGACAGCCCCAAAGGTGTACGATTCTGCTGTTCTTCTAGAAAGCGATTCAGGTAACGGCCTTATCGTTCGCGAAAAACCAGGCAGGCAACCGGGAGTCCGATGCTCATCTCTCCAGGCTGTGGCGCAGATGGGGATGCGCCTCGCCCCCCAGCATTGGCGTTCCCAGAGACCGCGAGGAGGAGCCGTGCTACTGAGTTGGAAAATCGCTATCCGGCCACGCAAAACCATCCAAGCATTTTCCTTCATCCCATTGTTCTTACTTGTGTGTGTTCCGCCAGTGCTCTCGCAAAAGGCACAACAGGAGGAAAGTAGCTTACCCAAGTACGATCTGCACACGGAGATGAAAACCAAGGGAGTGATCGAGGAAGTGAATCTGCTGTCCGTGGGAACCAGAAAAGATTTTACAGAACTGATCATCACCAGCGGAGACGACAAGGTCCACATCTACGTTTGCCCCAAACCATTTCAAGACGAGATGGGCATTAATTTCACCAAAGGGGACCAGATTGCGATTACCGGCTCAAAGGTAAAACAAAAGGAGTCAGACGTGATCCTGGCTCGAGAGCTGGTGAAGGGTACGGACACACTGATGTTCCGCGACGACAAAGGCAGCCCGGTATGGGATCCGCGAACGGGCAAGTGACTACCTTGGCAAGGGGGCCTGATGAAACTTTCCGACACGATTGGATTGCTGCTGAAGAGCAAAGACGAGAATAGAGTCCTGTCAATCGCACCCGATCAGTCCGTCTATGAAGCGATCAAGATGATGGCCGAGCATGGGATCGGGGCCTTGCTGGTCATTTCTGAGCACAGACTGGTTGGCATTTTGTCGGAGCGCGACTACGCCCGCAAAGTAATCCTGATGGGCCATTCTTCAAGAGAAACCCTGGTCAGCGAGATCATGACCAGCCCAGTAGTTTTCGTGAGCCCCCAGCACACTGTGGATGACTGCATGAGCATTATGACCAAGCACCATTTTCGCCATCTACCGGTGGTGCAGGATGACGCTGTGGTTGGAGTGGTTTCAATTGGCGACTTGGTGAAATGGATTATCTCCGGCCAGGCCCAAACCATACAAGACCTGGAAGGTTACATTACCGGTGCGTATCCCCGGTAAGGGTTATCGCTCCTGCTTGCCAGCTGGCTGAATCTGCACAAACTGCCAGCCGAACCGTCCCTTGATGCAAAGATTGCCCTGAGTCACGCTGTGGTCGAGTGGCGAGGTCACGCGAACGATCTGGCCGTCCTGCTGGTGCACGGTGAGGTCGCAACCTACGCCGCAATAAGGACAGATGGTGTCCGTCCGCGTTTGGAGGCTTTCGTTCCAAGTGCCGGACTGACGCATGTCATATTCGCTCTTGAACATCAGCGCGCCGGTGGGGCAGACGCCGATGCAGTTACCGCAATAGACGCAAGCCGAGTCGGGTAGCGGAATATCGAATTCAGTGGCAATGTGGGCGGAGAAGCCGCGACCCGCCACGGCAATCGCAAAGGTATTTTGCGCATCTACGCCGCAGGCTTCCACGCACTTGTAGCACAGAACGCATTTGGAGTAGTCACGGACGTAAAGCTCGTTGTCGATTTTTGCCGGTTGAGCGACTGTGGCGCAGGTTGCTCCGAAGCGCTCAGGATGAGCGTCGTACCGGCTCATGTACTCCTGCATTGCCGGCGCTGTGGAAAGGTCTACCGAAGAGGCCAGAAATTCCAATACCAGGCGGCGGCTCAAGCGGACGCGCTCCGAATCCGTCTTGATGGACATATTGGATTCCACCTTGCGTGAGCAGGCAGGGACCAGCGTGCGTGAGCCTTCCAACTCCACCACACAAACTCGGCAGACATTGACGGGGGTCAGGCTCTCCAAGAAACAGAGTGTCGGAGTATCAATGCCGAGTTTCTTCGTGGCGTCCAGAATAGTGGAACCTTCAGCGACGGAGACGGTCTTGCCATCGACCTTGATTTCAATGGAGAGGCGTTCGCGCTCCGGCGGCGCTTGCGGCACGGGGCCGCGCGGTAGAGGAATCGTGGGCTGGGGCGCGTCCAGCGGAAGGGACGCGTCTGCGAAAGATTGACTCATGAGAACAGACTCCATCGCTGCAGCGCAGATTCCAGTGCGCTCGAGGCGGTTTGGCCCAAACCGCAAATTGAGGCGTCGCGCATGGCTTGGGCCATCTCGCGCAACATCGCGATTTCCTGTGCTGCCGAGCCCAGCGGCCTGGCGCCTACCAAGCGCTGCAGCGCTTCCTCTTGACGCACTACGCCAACTCGGCACGGAACGCACTGGCCGCAAGTTTCATGACGGAAAAAACTGGCGATGCGGAGCAGGATTTGGCGAAGATCAACTGTGTCATCAAATGGCATGACTACGCCGGAACCTAGAGTGGCTCGGATGGCGCGGGTGCCCTCGAACGTGAGGGGCGTATCGAGTTCCTGCGGGCCGACAAAAGTTCCTGCCGCACCCCCGAGTAAAACGGCTTGTAGTTTGCCGCTGCCAGCAATTCCGCCGGCGAGGTCGATGAGTTGGCGTAGCGTGGTTCCCATCGGAATCTCGTACACTCCGGGGCGTGCAATGTGGCCACAGAGGCAGAATAGCCGGGTCCCTGCGGAGTTTTCCGTTCCGAGGGCCGCGTAAGCAGCGCCGCCCTCAAGAATGATGCCGGGAACATTGACCAACGTTTCCACGTTGTTGACGACGGTCGGCTGGCGGAAGAGTCCTGACTCCGTAGGGAATGGTGGCTTGTTGCGCGGTTCGCCGCGATAGCCTTCAATCGAGTTGAACAATGCGGTCTCTTCCCCGCAGATGTACGCACCGGCGCCTCGTCGAATTTCAATGGTGAACTGCAGACCGCTGCCCAGAATGTTCTCGCCCAGAAACCCGCCTCGATTGGCTTCCTCAATCGCAAGTTGCATGCGCTCAGCGGCCAGCGGATACTCGCCGCGCAGATAGATGTAGCCTTGTCGCCCGCCGGTAACCAAGCTGGCAATCGTCATGCCTTCGAGAATGGCAAAGGGATCGCCTTCCATGAGAATGCGGTCTTTGAAAGTACCGGGCTCGGATTCATCGGCATTGCAGATGACATAGTGTGTGCGGCCACGTTCCTGCTGCAACAAATCCTTCTGCAGGAAAAGTGCCTCCCATTTCTTGGCAGTAGGAAATGCCGCACCGCCGCGGCCCAGCAGTCTTGAAGCGGAAAGTTCACGCAGCGTTCCTTCAGCGCCGAGTCCCAAAGCTTTGCGCAAACCTTCATAGCCACCGAGTCTTTGATAGGCTTCAAGGCGCGAAGCGCCGCCTTGGGCAATCCGATGGAGAAGCCGCAACGGTGTGGATTTGTTTTGCTGTGCTGCCTGGGGCACGCTGGCCTGAATGTCAAGCTCGTCCGGTTCGGTGGGGAGGCGGCCCTTGACGCCATCATCTACCAGAGACCGCACCGCCTCAGCCGATGCAGGCGCCAACACTCGTTCCTGAGATTTTTCTCCGGCCGAGGTGATGAGCGCTGCGGGAGCGCGTTCGCACAGACCCAGGCACTGGCTGCGAAGCCAGATCGCGCGTCCGCCAGAGCAAGGGGAACCTGCTGGGCCAAGTGTACTTCCGAGTTCGGCGCAAAGTTTATCCGATCCGCGCGTGACACAGGCAATGTCATCACAGACGTGAGCTACGACTGGAGGACGAGGCTGAAGTGAAAACATTCCATAGAAAGATGCCACGCCATAAACTTCGGAGGGGGCAATGTCCAACCGCAAGGCGACATAGTTGACAGCTCCGTGGCTGATCCAGCCGCTGCGATTCTGGATCGCGTGGAGGACCGGCAGAAGCCGATCCCGCTTGCCAAAAGTGTCGTTGAGGGCGCGCGTGTCGCTGATTGGTCGTTCGTGACCTCGTCGCAGGCCGCTTTGCCAGCTTGATTCGGGCACACCCAGATCTGAGTCAACGGCAGCGCGCTCTTCTGCAGTCGCTTGCGCGTCGGTTAGATGAAGATCCAATCAAGTCCTCTTACACTTTTTCAATACGGATGGCCGTTGCCTTGAACTCAGCAGTGCCCGATTTGGGGTCCACAGCGTCGATCGTCAGGTCATTCGTTGGTATCTGATCGTGAGCGTGGACTGACAAAAATGCGAGTCCCGGCCGAAGCCCCGAATCGAAACGCACCGGTGCGACAAGCGAGCCACGCCTCGAGGTCACTCGAACATTCTCTCCCTGTCGCAAGTTGTAGTGCTGGCCGTCTTCCGGAGAAACATCCAGCGCTTCTTTGCTGCGCAGGGGCGACAGATATCGCCTGGTTTGAACTCCGGTATTGTAATCGTCGAGCCGGCGGCCAGTGGTCAAGCGAATCGGATATTGCTCGTCGAGTTCGTCTACCGGCGGCTCGAAATCCACCACGCTGAAAGGCGCACGGGGACCAATCAACGGTTCACTCCAGAGCCGACTGTGAAGGAACATTTCTCCGGGATGTGACTCGTCATAGCACGGCCACTGAATGCCGCCCATTTCTTCCAGGCGACGGTAACTCATGCCGCCATGCATGGGGCTCAAGGCGCGCAATTCATTCCAAATAGTTTCAGGATCGGCTGCGCCCCAGTCATGCCCGAGGCGGCGAGCCAGATCAAAAATGATATCGAGATCGTCGCGAACTCCAGCGGGAGGTGGAACGGTGCGGCGGACGCGCTGCACGCGGCGCTCGCTGGAAGTCACAGTGCCTTCACTTTCAAAAGCGCCCGCGGCGGCGGGCAGCACAACGTCAGCGAGTTCAGCAGTTTTGGTATAGAAAAGGTCCTGGACCAGAAGGAATCCCAAACCGCTCAGCCGCCGCAGAGCGCGCTGCCGGTCAGCTTCGGAGTCGGCGGGATTCTCACCGAGCACGTACAGCGTAGTGAGGCGGCCGCGGTCCTTATCGTGATCCATGGCCTCAAACATATCGCTCAGGTGCCAGCCCCGTTTGGGTTGGATCTTCACGCCCCAGGCTTTCTCAAACTTGGCTCGCAATTCGTCGTTCTCGACATGCTGGAAGCCCGTAAGGCGATCGGGAATCGCTCCCATGTCGCCGCCGCCCTGGACATTATTCTGTCCGCGCAACGGGTTCACGCCGCTGCCATAGCGGCCCACGTGTCCGGTAAGCAGCGCGAGGTTGATGAGAGCAACCACGTTGTCGACAGCATTGTGGTGCTCCGTGATACCAAGGGTCCAACAGATCTGGGCGCGCGGAGCGCGGGCGTACGCGTGAGCCAGCTTGCGGATAGCTTCCGCTGGTACGCCGGTTTCGCGCTCAGACCGCTCCAGCGTGTATTTCTCTACGTGCGATTTGTAGGCTTCGAATCCGCTGGTGGCGTGTTGGATGAACTTTTCGTTAGCCAGCCCGGCGGCGATGATTTCGCGGCCCATGGCGTTGGCCAGCGAAATGTCCGAACCTACGTCCAATCCCAGCCACAGTTTGGCCCAGCGCGCGGAACTGGTGCGACGCGGGTCCACTACGTAAAGCTCAGCGCCGTTTCGCATCCCTTTCAGCAAATGATGAAAAAAGATCGGATGGGTTTCCCGGGCGTTCGATCCCCACAGCAGGATTACGTTGGTATCTTCAATTTCACGATACGAACTCGTCCCGCCGCCCGCTCCGAATACCGCCGCCAGACCGGCGACGCTGGGGGCGTGTCAAGTGCGGTTGCAGCTGTCGATATTGTTCGTGCCCATGACGCTGCGAACGAATTTCTGCGCTGCATAGTTCAGTTCGTTGGTGGTCTTGGAGCAACTGAACATGCCAAAGTCCCGCGGATCTTTTTTCGCGATAGACTTGCTGAAAGCCGCGACGACGCGGTTCAGGGCTTCGTCCCAAGTAGCGGGACGATGCGAACCGTTGTCGCGCACCAGCGGCTGGGTCAGACGGGCTTTCATCAATTCAGACATGGTACCCCTAGATCATGGGTTGTAGAAAAATCGTAACACTCTCGCTCGAAATCCGCTGTCACGGCCACAAATGGCGACACGCGGGGAACAGATCAACCGCTGATGCAGCGAATCTGAGAACTTGGATACACTTGAGCAACCATGGGATATAGGAAACTGAATCTCGAGGGCAAGGTGGCGGTGGTAATCGGTGGCAGTTCTGGGATCGGTCGCACCCTCGCGCGCGGACTGGCCGAGGCTGGAGCCGATGTTGTGCCCAGCGCTCGCCGCATGGAACTGGTGAACGCGGTTGCGGACGAAATTGAGTCTTTGGGCCGCAGATCGCTGCGTGCAAGCTGCGATGTGGCCGACCGCGGTTCGCTGGAAAATGTGCTGGACGCTTCGCTCCAGACGTTCGGGAAAGTGGACATCCTGCTCAATGCCGCTGGATTCAACAAGCGCGCCCCCACGCTAGACTTCCCCGAGACCGACTGGAATAGCCTCATCGATACGAACCTGACGGGCACATTGCGAGCGTGCCAGGTGTTCGGGAGGCATATGATCGAGCGCGGTTATGGGCGCATCATCAACATCGCTTCCATGGGTTCGTTTCTCGCGCTTTATGAAGTGGCGGCGTATTGCGCGAGTAAGGCTGGAGTGGCCTCTTTAACGAAATCTCTGGCCATCGAATGGGCGCGGCATGGAGTCTGTGTCAATGCGATTGCACCCGGATACTTCCGCACGCCGCTGAGCGAGAAGTTGTTGATGGGTACGCCGCGGGGACAGGAAGTGCTGACTCGCACTCCCATGAAGCGGTTTGGCGAACTCGACGAACTGATTGGAGCCGCGATCTTTCTCGCGTCAGATGCTGCCAGCTTCGTGACCGGCACTCTGCTTGCCGTGGATGGCGGCTATCTCGCCAGTGGCGTCAATCAATGAGGCCTGTCTGGTTTCCGCCACCCACCCGTGCTGCGTCAATACAGCAAAACCCTAGGCCACAGCCGCTGTCTCCTGGCCAATTCCCGACTCTACCTCAGATACGTCATCTGCGGCATGCGCGTGTGTGGTCGCCACCAACATGTAGATGGACGGCACGACGAATAGAGTGAATGCTGTTCCGATAATCATTCCGCTCACCAGCATGATGCCGATGCTGTTGCGCGCTCCAGCTCCGGGGCCGGTTGCGAATACCAGCGGGAAGTGGCCCATGACGGTAGCGGCGGTCGTCATCAGAATCGGACGCAGCCGGGTTTCCGCGGCTCCGATCACCGCAGCCAGCTTGCTCTTTCCCGTCTCCTGAAGATGGTTGGCGAACTCCACGATCAGAATACCGTTCTTCGAGACCAGGCCGACGAGCGTAATCAAGCCTACCTGACTATATATGTTGAGAGTTGTCAAACCCAGGAACGAAAACAGCAACGCACCTGATATAGCCAACGGTACCGAGCCCACCAGAATGATGAAGGGATCACGGAAGCTCTCGAACTGCGCGGCGAGAACGAGGTAGATCAGGATTCCCGACAACAAGAATGTACCGAGGAACTTGCTGCCCTCGACGCGAAGCTGGCGCGACTCGCCAGAGTAGTCGACAGTGAAGCCCTGCGGCAGGATGGTCTTCGCCTGCTCCTCCAGGAAGCTCAACGCTTTGTCGAGCGGCACGTTCGGCGGGATCACTCCCTGAATGGTTACAGCGTTAAGCTGCTGGAATTTTTTCAGCTCGCGCGGCTCGGTTGTGGTCTTAATGGTCGCGAAGGTGGAGAGCGGGACGAGTTTGTTGTCGGACCCCTTGACGTAGATCTGTGAGAGTTGATCGGGCGTCAAACGCTCGGCTCGCTTGATTTGAGGAATCACTTTGTAGCTGCGGCCCTGGATGCTAAAACGATTTACATAATCGCCCCCCAGCATGGTGGAAAGATCCTGACCGGCCTGGGTCAGATCCACTCCCTGGGAGCGGAGCTTGTCGCGGTCGAAGACAACCTCGGCCTGCGGCTGGTCAAACTTCAAATCGGAATCGGCGAAAATGAACAGGCCGCTCTGGAACGCCTTTCCAACAAGCTGTTTGGCGAACGCGTCCAGCTGGCGTGGCTCCATCGCGGAAGTAATCACAAACTCCACCGGGAAGTTTCCGCCACCGGGAAGCGGCGGCGGGGTGAGCGGGATCACGCGAATGCCGGGGATTTTCGACAGCGGCCCGACTGACTCAACCAGCAGCTGCTGAGCGGTCTTTTTCCGCTGACTCCACGGCTTCGTCACCATTCCGCCAAAGCCCCCGCTCGGTGACGTGATCTGGAAAATACTGTCGCTCTCGGGGAACGCACGGTAAACGTCGTATACCTCGGAAGTGAACAGGTTGGTCTGATCGATCGTAGAATTCGCGGAGCTTTGGATGACTCCGAAGACGACGCCTTGATCCTCGGCGGGCGCCAACTCGCGTTGCGAGAACATGTAGAAAGGCACGATCAATGCGACGACAATCGCCCACAGAACGAAGACCACAGGGCGGTATTGGAGGGTGCTGGCGAGCGTCCGGGAATAAAAACCGCGAATTCTTTCAAACGTGCGGTTGACGACTCCCGCGAAGCCACGTTCGCTGGCTCCGGCGCGCAACAGCTTCGACCCCATCATCGGCGACAGGGTTAGCGCGACTACGCCTGAAACGATGACTGCGCCCGCCAAAGTAAATGCAAACTCCCGGAAGAGCGCGCCCGTCAGTCCGCCCTGGATGCCGACCGGAGCATACACGGCGGCGAGCGTGATGGTCATGGCGATGATGGGGCCGACAAGTTCGCGGGCCGCATCAATGGCTGCCTGATACGGAGTCTTGCCGAGATGAAGGTGGCGCTCCACATTTTCGACGATCACAATTGCATCGTCCACCACCAAGCCGACCGAGAGCACGATTGCTAACAGCGTCAGAAGGTTGATGGTGAAGCCGAAGATCAGCATTAGAAAAACCGCGCCGATCAGGGAAATCGGAATGGCAACAACTGGGATGAGCACCGAGCGGAACGATCCCAGGAAGAGGAAGATCACGACGATAACGATGAGCAGTGTCTCGGTGAGCGTCGTCAGTACTTCGTTAATCGCGTCCTGAATGTAGGCCGTCGAATCGTAGGGAATGCCAGCCTTCATTCCAGGGGGCAACTGGGCTTGGATTTCCGGTATCGCCGCGCGGACCTTCTTAATTACCTCAAGAGAGTTTGCAGTGGGAAGAACCCAGATGCCCATGAAGGTCGCAGTTTCGCCGTTGAAACGGACGTCCTGCTCATAGTTCTGGGCGCCCAGCACCACGTCAGCAATCTCGCCCAGCCGGACTACGACTCCCTTATCCTCTTTGACCACCAGTTGCCGAAAGTCGTCGGCAGTACGCAGATCAGTGTTGGCGATCAGATTCACCGACACCATGGATCCCTTCGTCGCTCCTAGAGCGGAAAGGTGATTGTTCTTGGACAGCGCGTCTCGCACCGCCGAGGCCGAAATGCCAAGCGCCGCCATCTTCTCCGGCTTGAGCCAGATTCGCATGGCGAACGTGCGGTCGCCGAGAATGTCGGCGCGCTGCACGCCGCTGATGGCGCTCAGCTTGGGCTGCACCACGCGAGTCAGGTAATCGGTGATCTGGTTTTGATCGAGACTGGCGGATGAAAAGCCAAGATACATCGCGGCGAACTGAGTGTCTGCCGTTTGCAGATCAATCACCGGCGCCTGGGATTCCGGCGGCAGATCGTTGCGTACCTGTGCCAGCTTCGCCTGGATCTGAGTGAGAGCCGAATTGGTGTCGTAATTGAGCTTCAGATGGACGGTGATCGTGCTCACGCCCTGAGCGCTGGAGGATTCCATGTAGTCGATGCCATCCGCACTGGCAATGACGCGCTCGATCGGCGTGGTGATGAAGCCGCGAACCAGGTCCGCGTTTGCGCCGACATAAACCGTCGTCACCTGCACCACGGCGATGTCGCTGCGCGGATACTGGCGCACGCTCAGTGAGCGCACGGACTGCAGGCCCGCGATCACGATAACCAGGCTGACTACGATCGAAAGGACAGGCCGCTTAATAAAGAGATCTGTGAATTTCATTTAACTGTCCTCGTTTACTTATCCTTACGTTTAGCTATCCTCAGGTTTAGCTATCCTCGGGCTTGGGAGCGGGACTGTTTCCCGGCTGGACTTTGTTGTTGACCTGGACTGCAGCGCCGTTGCGCAGCTTGAACACACCCGACGTGACTACCTCATCGCCGGGATTCAGCCCCGAAATGACCGCGACCTGATCTCCGCGCGCTCCCTCGACTTTGACGAACTGCTGCTTCACGCCGCGGTACGTCTGGCCTTTGGGATCCTTGAGATCGGTGATGACGAAGACCGAGTCACCGTACGGCGCATAATTAATGGCTGAGGCCGGCAGCGCGATCACCGGGCGGCTCGCACCCACGGCGATCTCCACCTGAACAAACATTCCGGGGCGCAACTTACCCAGCGGATTCGGGAGGGTAGCCTGTATTTGAATGTTGCGAGTGGTTTCGTCCACCTCCGAATCAAGCGCCGTAACAGTGCCCGTAAATACCTGCCCGGCAATGTCCTCTGTGGTGACCCGCAGTTTCCGCCCGACGTGCACCTGGGCGGCTGCCTGCTGAGGTATGCCGACGTTCACGTAAATCGGATTGAGCGACTGGTTAGAAACAATCGGGCTGCCGGCAGGCAAGTACTGCCCAAGATTGACCTTACGGATGCCGAGGATTCCGGAGAAGGGTGCGCGAATTGTTTTTCGTGCAATCGTAGCCTTGATTTCCGCCACATTGGCTTCCGTGGCCTTCTGTTGGGAGGTGGCCTGGTCGAAGTCCTGCCGTGAGATAACGCCAGCATTTACCAGTTCCTGTGTACGATTGAAATTGATGCGCGCGAGATCGCGCTGCGCCTCAAGCGAAGCCAGTTGGGCCCGCTCCTGACGGGTATCAAGCTCGACCAGAATCTCTCCCTCGTGTACCGCCTGGCCGGATTCGAAGTTGATTTTTGCGACGGTACCGGGAAGGTCGGCGCTGACCGTGACGCCGTGCACCGCCTCGACACTGCCGATGGCGTTCATGTTCGCCGGCCAGACCTCCCGCTTGGTCACGACGCTGGTGACGGCTTCCGGGGGCGGCTGAAACGCGGAGGCTTGCACCGCTGTTTGAATTTGCCGGAACTTGGCAAAGCCCAAGCCCCCTAGTAAAACTGCCATCACGCCCAGCATGAGGATGAGTCTTTTTGCCATCGAGTTCTCCTTAACAAAAACACTTCAACTACGTTTAGAAAGTAGGAGGGTTCTGCAGGCACAGACAGTCGCGGTCCTTACAGTCGCGGTCCTTAAGCGATATCCGTTTCGTTTCCAGCCCATGCGCAACCCAGCACTCCGAATCTTCAAACGCATGCGCCTTCTCCCATCAGATTTCCTCATTCTAAAAAAGGATTCAGAGCTTTCACGCCTTCAAAGTCAGGATCAGCCCGCCAGACGGGCAACCACGGCCTGAAGCCACCTCTTACATATATGACGAACGAGGCATAGGGAAATCGACAGTCTGGGAGATATTTTTGCAGAAGCTTGAGATTTTGCCCGGGCGTGCCAAGATAGCCTCGGTTCACGCCCGTACATCCTGTGGTGCTGTTACCTGGCACGCAACCAACCGCTGTTCGAAGAATCGCCGTTCCATCGGATTGCGGGCGGAAGCCAGTGCCGCTCGAAAATGCTCCCCCGCTACCCCGGGGCGCCCACTGCGAAGTTCGAGTTCACCCAGCGCTGCGAAGTAAAAGGGATAAGCGGAAAGCCGGCCACAGTCGGGAATCGCCCGAATCTCTTCGAGCCCTCGCGCCGGACCTTCGTGCTGTGCAATCGCGATGGCGCGGTTGAGGGCAATGACCGGGGAGGGGCGTATCGTTATCAGCGTGTTGTAAAGGGAAATAATGCCTCCCCAGTCGGTGTCTTCAGTGCGATGGGCAACTGTGTGAGTCCACGCAATGGCGGCCTCCACGTGATACTCGGTTAGCTCCGGACCCGTTGCCGAGGCATCGAGGAACCGCTGTCCTTCAGCCATGAGCTGAGAATCCCACCGGGAGCGGTCCTGATCGAAGAGCGAACTCAAGTTGCCTGCGGCATCCAGGCGCGCGGGCAAGCGCGCTGCATGGAGACACATGAGTGCGGCCAGGGCGTAAGTCGCCGGAGTCGCGCCCAGTGGGTGTTCGAGCATGATGGTGGTGAGGCGAATCGCCTCCTGACAAAGACCGGCCCGTACGGCGGACTCCGGAGAGGCGCCGTGGTAGCCTTCGTTGAAGAGCAAGTACAGTGCGCGCTGGACCGCCGGAAGACGCTCGGAGAGTTCCTTCGCGCCCGACAAATCGAACAGCTTCTTGGACGCACCGAGTACCTTCTTGGCACGCGCGATGCGTTTTTCGATGGCTGCGTGACGGCTGACAAATGCACTGGCGACCTCATTCACCGTGAAGCCGCATAAAATGTGAAGCATCAGCGCCACCTGCGCTTCCTCCCGAAGGCGCGGATGACAACAGGAAAACATCATGCGCAACTGATCGTCTTTAATGGAGTTCGCCCCGAAGAGTTCCTCGATGACGGGCGCGACGGTCCACTCGCTCTCCAGCAACCGTCCGAGTTCGGGAGCGAAGGTGCGGGCAGTGCGTTCTCGGCGCAGAACGTCGAGTGCGCGGTTCTTGGCGGTAGCCATTAGCCACGCCGAAGGGTTCTCCGGGACGCCGCGAAACTTCCAAACCTCCAGCGCGCGGCAGAAGGCGTCCTGGACGATGTCTTCTGCCAGAGCGAGGTTGTGGACCCCAAAGACGCGAGTCAATGTGGCCACCATGCGCCCCGCTTCGCGCCGGAAAAGATGATCGCTGGGCTCGGTCACGTGTTCAATCTTCACTTGTTCATCTTGAACTGTTCATCTTTTGATCTTTACATGTTCATCTTCATGACCGGCCGCACTTCCACCGCACCATCCGTTTCGAAGATGGGGCAGCCCTTGGAAAGCTCGACCGCTTGGTCCAGGTCGCGCGCCTCGATCAGCGTGTAGCCGCCGACCACGTCTTTGGCCTCGGCAAAGGGCCCGTCTGTCACGGCCTTCGACCTTCCCTTCACCAGCTTACCAGCAGGTTCCAGCGGTTGGCCCTGGTCCTTAATATGGCCTTTCTGTCCCAGGTCCTTCAGCCAGGTCACCCACTTCTGCATCGTTTGTTGCATTACCTCGGGTGATCTTCCAGAATCGCCGCCACGATAAAGATAAACAAACTCGCTCATTGTGATTCCTCCTTGGATGTTGCTGCTTCCGAGGTGTAGACGTTTGAGGTAAGCGGCCCCGGACATTTTTCTTTTACCGTTTAGCTGATCGCCTCTATAGAAGATACCCCCATAATCTACGAAGATTTTCGTTGACAGTACGAATGCCTTCGTAGTAGGCTCTTCTCCATGAAGCAGCCTCCACAGAAACCTACCGCGTCGGAGCTGGAAATTCTCCGTGTTCTCTGGACCCGCGGCCCCTCCACCGTCCGGGAAGTACACGACTCGCTGAAGGAGAAACGGGCCATGGGCTACACCAGCGTCCTGAAGTTTCTGCAAATTATGACGGCAAAAGGGACGGTCCGGCGAAACGAAACCCAGAGGGCGCACGTCTATGAAGCATGCCTGCCAGCCGAGCAAACCAAGCGTCAACTTGCCGGGGACATGCTGCAGCGCGTCTTCGAAGGCTCCGCCAGCCAGCTCATGATGCATGCCCTGGCTGGGCGCAAAGCCTCGCGCGAAGAAATTGACGAACTGCGCCGCGTGCTGAGCCAATACGAGTCTGACGAACACGAAAGGAGCCGGCGGTGACTACCCTTGCGAATTGGCTTCCCCCGAGCGCACTGCATTCCCTCGGCTGGACCCTGCTGCATTTTCTGTGGCAGGGTACGGCGATAGCGGCGGTGGCCGCGGTTCTGACGTCGCTTTCCCGCCGGGCGTCCGCCCGCTACGCGCTGGCGGTGGGCGCGCTCGTGCTGATGCTGGCCGCTCCGATCGCTACCTTCTCATTTCTTGCATCTACGGGCGGATCGACTCCGGCAAGGTCTTCAGAAGAGACTCGGCCCATGGCGACGAGCGGTGTTGCAGTTAGAACCGCAGCGGGATTCTCCCGCCCCTCACCCTCGGATGCACTGCCACTGCTGGTGGAAGCCTGGCTACTCGGCGTCGCATTCTTCAGCCTTCGTTCCGCCGGCGGATTCCTGTTGCTGGAGCGAGAGCGCCGCAAACAGTCCACCAACGTGAGCGATCGCGTGCTTGCGATTTGCCGGACCCTGCAACGCCGCATTGCTCTGCACCGCACCATCCGTTACTGCGAGTGCGCCTGGTTGCAGGCACCCGCGGTGATTGGCTGGTTCCGTCCTATCGTCCTCTTGCCGGTGACCGCTCTCACCGGACTCTCTGAGGAACAACTGCAATCGATCATCGTCCATGAGCTGGCCCACATTCAGCGGCTCGATCCCTTCGTGAATGTTTTCCAGATTTGCGTTGAGACCCTGCTCTTCTATCATCCCGCTGTGTGGTGGCTGAATAAGCGCATCCGCGCGGAACGCGAGCACTGCTGTGACGACGTCGCTATCGCTCTTTGCGGCAATCCTGTCGAGTACGCTCGTGCCCTCACTCTGATGGAAGAATGGAGAAGCGCGCCTGCGCTGGCGATGGCTGCGAACCGTGGCCCGCTCTCCGAGCGCATCTTCCGCGTACTGGGCCTGAAAGCCACCGGTACCGGAATCCGAGGCATCGGACTCGGCGGTGGCCTGTTGTGCCTCACTGCAGCATTGGTCGCGGGGCATGCACTTCTCGGGATCGCTTACCCAAGACCCATTGTGCATGCCGGTGCAAGTTCCTTGGCGCCAAGCTCTCGAACGCGTTTCGCTTGGGCAGCGGCCTTTGCGCAATCGTCCGCCAAGCCTGCTGTTGCGCCAGCCCCTGCCACCAAGCCGTCTCCCGCACACCCTTCCGTCGAGCCGGAACTGGCCGGTGGGTCCTATATCGACGGCATGAAGGCAGCAGGCCTTGGTGACCTCACGGCGGATCAGCTCATCGCTATGAAGATTCAGGGCGTAACGCCGGAATTCGTCCGCGGGCTGCGCGACCAGGGTTTGCATCCCACGGCCGACGATCTGGTCGCGATGCGCATCCACGGCGTGACTCCTGAATTCGTCCGCGATGTGCGCGGGATGGGCCTCAACCCCGATCAGGATCAACTGGTCGCCATGAAGATCCATGGCATCGACGCAGACTACGTGCGGGGCATGAAAGAGGCCGGCATTCACGCCGATGTTGACGAACTGGTCGCGTTGAAGATTCACGGAGCGACGCCCGGCGATGTCCGTGGCCTTCACGAGCAGGGATTGCAGCCCGATTCCGACAATCTTGTCGCCATGCGCATTCACAGTGTGACTCCCGAATATGTTCGGGACATCCGCGCTCTGGGGCTTAAGCCCACAATTGACGATTTAGTTTCCATGCGCATCCATGACGTGACCCCGGAGTACATCAAGGCGCTGCAAGCGGCGGGATTCAAGGTCGATGTCGACGACATTGTTAACGCCAGGATTCATGGAGTAACAGAAGACTTTATTGAGAGGGCGCGCAAGCATGGATTCAAGGATCTCGATCTGGAGAAACTGATCCGCCTCAAAGACTTGGGAATTTTGGAAGCACCGGCCGATATTTAGAGGAGAACATCGTATGAGACTGACTCGAACCTTTGGGTTTATTGTATTCGCCTTCTGCCTGCTCTTCGCGGTGGTCAAGAATCGCGCCGCAGACGTTCGGAACGGCGACTGGACCATCAGCAAGTCCGACGAACCGGGCAAGGTTGAGTTCTCGCTGATCGAGCACCACCACGGCGGTAACTCCAACCACGAATCCGACTGGACCACGAGTTCCTTCCCTGGCGTGGATTTCTCCAAGTCCGGGCGCCAGGACGTGCATTTCACCGTCTCGCGGGATGCCGGCAAGATCGACTGCGAAGGCTTCCTCAATAACGGCGAGGGTGCAGGAGTCTTTCACTTCCAGCCCGATCCCAACTACGCGGGCGAAATGCACAAGCTTGGCTTCGACGTCGACGAAGAAAAGCAATACGGCATGGCGGTGCAGGACGTCAGCCTTGAATTCGCCCGCCAGATGAAGAACGAACATCTGTCCGATCTGGACGCAGACAAGCTGATCGCCTTCAGAATCTTTCGGGTAGATTCCGCCTTCATCGAGGAGCTGCGTGGGGCCGGTCTCAAGACTTCAGACAGCGACAAGCTTGTAGCGTTTCGCATCCACGGCGTTACGCCGCAGATGGTCCGCGCTTTGCATCAAGCCGGCTACTCGCCCGACGAAGACACGCTGATTGCCATGCGAATTCACGGCGCCACGCCGGAGTGGATGGAGGAACTCAAGAAGCGTGGCTATGATCACGTAGACCTGGAACAGCTCATTGCCTTTAGGATCCACGGCGTCTCGCCTGAGTTCATCGAAAAGCTGCAGGGCCTGGGCTACAAGCATCCCGACCCGGATGAGCTGGTAACGATGCGGATCCACAATGTCACGCCGGAATACATTAGTGATTTGCGTTCGCGCGGCATGCAAAACCTGAGCATCGATCAACTGGTCAACATGCGCATTCACGGGATCGACTGAGTCTCTTCAAAAAACGTCATCTCCTGTCCCGAAGCGCCGGGCCAGGGCGGTAAATTCCGACCAGCTATCCACAATCGAAAGCCAGGCAACGCGTGAAGGAAAATTTTGATGCGTCCTATCGAAATTATGCATCCAAGGTTAAAGAAAGCAGGTTGACCCGATTCGATGACTCAGGCTAGGATTCAGAGAGCATGACTAGTTTCAGCAGTCTTCGCCAGGTTTGCGTGTGTGCATGTTGTTGTTGTGCATGCGTGTGTTCTGGCGCAGGGAGGCTGCTGACTTAGAAGTTTCATAGCATCATCAGCACTTATCACCCACCGCCAGAGAGCCTCTGGCGGTGGGTTTTTGTTTTTTGCGGCAAATCGGTTAGGCAAATCAGTTTGGGGCATCAGTTATGACAAGTCCAGTCAAAGAAACCAAAGCGCAAAAGTCGGAACGCTTGAAGCGCGCGTTCAATCCCTGGGACGGCCTGGCCGAGATTCGGCGTTTTGCGCGAGACGGCTTCGGCTCGATCCCCGCAGAGTGGATCGGCACGTACTTCCGCTGGTGGGGAGTCTACACGCAGGGCGACGGAGCGGGAGTGGTTGGCGGCAAGGACGGCCAGGGACTGGCGTTGCCGTTCTTCATGGTGCGGATTCGAATTCCCAACGGCCTCTTACGATCCGACCAACTGCGAGCGATCGCCGGCCTCACCCGCCGTTATGCTCGCGGCATTGCCGATCTCACAGTGCGGCAGAACGTTCAGTTGCACTGGGTCACCATCGAAGCGCTCCCCGACGTGCTGGAGGAATTATGGCGTGTCGGTCTGAACACGACGGGTTCCTGCGGCGATGTGACTCGGAACATTACGGGCTGCCCCGTTGCCGGAGTGGATGCGGATGAGATTTGCGATGCTTCGTCCCTTGCACTGGAAGCGGATCGCATGCTTGCGGGAAATGCCGAGTTCTACAACCTGCCGCGCAAGTTCAAGATTTCCATCACGGGATGCCGCGTGTGGTGCCCCTACCCGGAGATCAACGATGTCGGATTGACTGCGGTCGAGCGGGTGGTGCAAGGAAAATCTGAGATTGGTTTTGCATTGCGCGTGGGCGGAGGGCTTTCCACCGAGCCCTACCTGGGAGCGCCTTTGAACGCCTTCGTGCGCTGGAACCAGGTTCTGCCGGTGATCAGAGGAATTGCGGAACTGTTTCGCGACTCTGACCAACTGCGTGAACATCGCGAACGGGCACGGTTGAAGTTCCTTTTCCTGCGCCATGGCTGGACCACGCAGGATTTTCAGAAAGACCTGGAGCGGCGCATCGGATTTCGACTCGATCCCGCCGAACCCGAGCACCCGCCAGCAGACGTCTACCGCGATCACATCGGCATCCACCCTCAAAAGCAGCCGGGCTACTGCTATGTGGGGGCCACGGTTCTGCGCGGCAGGATTACGCCCGAACAAATGCACGCGGCAGCCGATCTGGCCGAGCGATTTGCAAGCGGCGAATTGCGCACCACCAACATGCAGAACCTGCTGATCGTCAACGTACCCCGTCTCCAAGCAGACGAACTGGCCAAGGAGTTAGGCGCGATTGGGTTGCCGGTGAGCGGCTCGCCGTTTTGGCGCGGAGCCGTCGCGTGCAGCGGCACAGAGTTCTGCAAGCTGGCAATCACGGAGACGAAAAGCTTCTCCCGCTGGCTGGTGGAAGAACTGGAAGAACGACTGCCCGGATTTGATCAGCACCTGAAACTTCACGTCACTGGTTGCCCTAACAGTTGCGGACAACACTGGATCGCCGATATTGGGATTGAAGGCAAGAAACTCAAGATCGATGGGCGCATGGTGGATGCCTACTACTTCTGCCTGGGAGGGGCTCTCGGACTGAATCAGGCCATCGCGCGGCCGGTGGGCTATCGCTGCACTGCGACTGAAGTTCCCGAGGCCATCGAACGGCTCTTGCGCAAATATCTCGCGGATGGAAACGCGGGTGAGAATCTCCGGCGCTTTTTTGCCCGGCACAGCGATGCGGAGCTGCGAAATTTCCTGGCGGGAGAGTTCGTCGAAGCGGTCCCGCGCGATCTGCCCGAGGGACGTGTGCCCAGCAGCGTGGAAGGTTGAGGGGGTCGGAACAATTATGAGCAGCCTGTTTCCAATGTTTATGAAACTCGAAGGCAAACGTTGCCTTGTGGTCGGCGCCGGGAAAGTTGGCGAACCCAAGGTCGGAGGCCTCATCGACACCGGTGCTTGCGTCCACGTGATTGCCCAGGAGGCGAACGAAGGAGTGCATGCGTGGGCCAACGCGGGGACGATCAAGCTCGAGCTCCGCGCGTTCGCAGCCGAAGATCTCGAGGGAACATTTCTGGCGGTGGTAGCCACAGCCTCACGCGCTCTCAACGAATCCATTTATCGCGAAGCGCAGCGGCGTGGAGTCCTGTGCAATGTGGTGGACGATCCGGAGTATTGCGACTTTTACTATCCCGCGGTAGTGCACCGCGGCGATCTGCAGATTGCGATTTCGACGAATGGGCAGAGTCCGTCTCTGGCGCAAAAGCTTCGGCAACAACTTGAACGGCAGTTTGGCCCGGGATACGCCCAATGGGTGGCAGAGCTGGGCGAAACCCGAAAGCTGGTGCTGGCCAGTGATCTTGACCCAGAACGCAAGAGCGACCTGTTGCATTCGCTGGCCAGTCGTGAAGCTCTGAAGGCGGCATTGGCGGAGCAGGCTGCGAAGGAAGAGTTGGCCAAGGATGACAGGAGGGTGACGGCATGAACGGCAAAGTATATCTGGTGGGCGCGGGACCGGGCGATCCCGAGCTGCTTACATTGAAAGCTCTGCGGTTGCTGCGCACCGCCGACGTTGTGCTTCATGACGACCTGGTCACACTCGACATCCTGAAACTGATTTCACCCAGCGCGGAAGTAGAGAACGTGGGCAAGCGTTGCGGGAGCAAGACTATCCGTCAGGAGGAAATCAACTTTCTGATGGTGACGCACGCGGCCGCTGGAAAGCAAGTAGTGCGGCTAAAGAGCGGAGACCCACTCATCTTCGGCCGGGCAGGTGAAGAGATCGAAGCGCTGCGGCGATCGAACATTGAATACGAGATTGTTCCCGGCGTGACCTCAGCCCTCGGAGCCGCAGCCGCGGCCGGCATTCCCCTAACGCACCGGCGATCGTCATCCACGCTCGTGCTGACGACCGGTCATCGTGCTTCTGAGAATTCCGCCGAGGATTGGGGAGTGTTCGCGGGAACCGAATCAACACTGGTGGTCTACATGCCGGGCTCCAACTTTGGCGAAATTTCCAACAGGCTCACCGCTGCCGGTTTCGCGCAAGAAACACCGTGCGCGATTATTTCCCGGGCGACAACTCCCGAGCAGCAGATACACCGAACAACAGTGCTGGATCTTGCTCGGGCGCCGAAGCTGGTGGCTCCAACGCTGCTGGTTGTGGGCGAGGTAGTGAGATTCGCGGACTACGATTTTACGCTGTGTGATCCAGTGTCCCCTGCATGCCCTGAGCGAAGCCGAAGGGTGGTTGAAGATTTTGAGTATTCCAAGGAGCAGTTGGCATGAAAGAAGAAGTTGCAAGACTGCAGGTCGCTGCCGAAACGTGGAGGCCTGAGCGGGTACTCGAATGGGCGTTCGATACTTTCGGGGAGGCGGTGGCGATCTCTTCCGCTTTCGGGGCCGAAGGCATGGCCTTGATCGACATGGCTTCCCAAGTGCGCCACAACTTTCGCCTCTTCACGCTGGATACCGAATTCCTGTTTCCTGAAACCTACAACCTCATGGACCGGGTGGAGCAGAGATACGGCGTCAGGATCGAACGCGTATTTCCACTTAACTCGCCCGAGGAACAGGAGAGACTCCATGGCTCGGCACTCTGGCAACGCAATCCGGATCAATGTTGCTATATGCGGAAGGTCGAACCGCTGCGGCGCAAGCTAAGCGAACTGCGGGGGTGGATTACGAGTATCCGACGGGACCAGACCGCGAACCGGGCCCGCGCCGGAAAAATCGAGTGGGACGAAAACTTCGGCCTGGTGAAGATCAATCCGATTGCCGACTGGAGTTCAAGGCAGGTATGGCAATACATCCGCCAACATGACGTGCCCTATAACGAACTGCACGAGCGCAATTATCCCAGCATCGGTTGCACGCACTGCACGCGGGCGGTGCTTCCGGGAGAAGATGCAAGGGCGGGCCGCTGGTCCGGATCCTCGAAGACCGAGTGTGGGCTGCATATCATCCAGCCGCAGCCGCTGGCAAATTCCTCAGAAGCGGACGCGTGAGACGGACCTCTACATTGCGACGAGGTGTCCGCTTTCTTTAAGTATGAGGCGAGCCGCTGCAACACCGCGATGGAAATGCAGCTAGGTTTCTCTGCGGTGGAGAACACCCCAGCCCACACGTGGTAAACTGTAGCTCCGCCCGCTGCGGAGAGGTGGCAGAGTGGCCGAATGCGGCGGTTTGCTAAACCGTTGTACGGGCTAACACCTGTACCGAGGGTTCGAATCCCTCCCTCTCCGCCACGCAGTCTGAACTGCAGAGAAAATCGGCCCTTCTGCCTCCGAAATACGCAACACTTGCCTGTTTTTCGCGATACTTGCCCGACCAGGTGGACTGCAGAGAACGGACTTCTCGGCAGCGAAGCTTCACTGTCCCGGCTTTTCTCTGGAGGGCACATGCGCAGTCCGGTTTCAAAGACTCCATCAGGCGAACGCAATGCGATCACAAACCGATGATTCGGCGAAACCGCCTTTGACTTTGTCAGCAGGGGCGAATGTTGAGCGATCACTAACCGAATGTCTTGCGAATCAAATTAAACCACCTCCACTTGCACCTCGCTACCCGTGAAGGTGGGCACGGTCAACACTCTTATTCGGCCAGGAGGCGATTAGTCGGCCACACGGAAGTAATCCAACGAGACAAACAAACTACTAACACAACCCGCCAGGGCAGACCACTAACCCGACTATCCGCGAGGCCACGACCTTCACTTGACGCTTTGAACGGATTGAACATTTCGGGCCCGTTCCGTCTTCGATAGTGCATTCAGCAAGGTCGATTGCTGTTGCTGGATGTTCTTGAATTCCATAGAATCGGACTTTGGGTACCACTTGCCGATGCCGACCTGGTCTTCCGGTGAGATGGCAAGATTTTCGTCACTGTAGCAGTGTGAATTCTTGCCGTCCCGGAATAATTTCTCCTCAAAGTAGTATTTCATGATGGAGCTCTTATCCAATGGACTAAAGTCGTAATTGTCGGAATCACTGGCTAGTTGTCTCATGTTTCGATCGACCTTGTCTTTTGGCCAATAGTTCGGATAGCCCGCGAGCAAGGTGTAGATTCCCGGCCGGTGGCCCATCGAATCCTTTATGTATTGTCCGTACGCGTCCTGGGTCGGAATATATCCGGAATCATCGTCCCACTTGAAGTCTTGGTCACATCCGCCTACGGGCATTTGGTGTTCGTGCAGCAAGCCGAGAGCGTGGCCGAATTCGTGGAAGACTGTTGCCTGCCAGTCCAGCGGTAGTTTCGAATCGAAGCCCTGAAGGCCAAGCGATGCTTCGTTCGGTGCGATTACGGTACCATCGGAACCATCGGTTCCAACTAGAGACCAGTATCCCGGGCCGTCCACGCCGTCGAAGGCGACTCGGATATCGGCTTTGAAGGTCGCATCGCTTCGGGTCCACTCCCGGTAGGTTCTAGTACTTGGGTCGACGAAGTCGAATTTCAAAGCGCCGTATTTGCTCCACTCCGCCGCCGTACCCGCCACCCGGTCGCGCAGCGGGCGGTCGCCCCCGAGAAAGGCAACAGTGATTGGTTTCGTGACTGGATCGGGCCAGCGCTTGCTGAAGAACATGAAGTATTGAACGGCAAATTCATGTGACTGGGCTGCGTTCGCGGCAGCCCGGGTTTTCACTTGCAATCGCGCTTGCACACGATCGGGGAGCGCCTCGACAAAGAGTGGGCTATCCTGCGCCTCTGCGCCGGCCACTACAGCCACGGCGGCTAGAGCGATAACGAGCACTTTCGATTTCATAGGATCCTCCTCCTCTTGCCGCAGCGAACGGAAAATGGCGCTGAGGGACGCCGGTCCTACTGCGATCCGCTTCCCGCCGCCTTTTTCGGAGTCTTTGGTTGCGCCGTGGGACTGCTTCCGCCGGCACCCGATATTCGAAAATTGATGGAAAATCCGCCACTCCAGTGGTAGGACTTTTGCACCGGGATCTCACCCGTGAGAGAACCGGGGACGGTATCTCCAATGTGCAGATTCCCCGCCAATTTCTGCTGTTGTCCAACGTACGCTCCTCCGGTAAAGAAGATGCGGTTGCCAAGAAATCCCCAGGAGGGGCCAAAGAGGAACTCTGCACTCGTACTTTGGTTGTCGCTCTTTGCGGTGGCGCCGAAGCTCAGGAAGAGATGCTCGTTATCGAGTGGCCGCCAATGGAGAAAGCCCATGAGCGGTGAAACGCGCGTGCTCGAGTCGGTCTTGAAGTCAATGATCGTGCCCGCGGTTGTGCCACTGGTGAAGCCCGTTGCCCGTTGGAACTCCTTGACCGACAGAAATGAAACGGTGGGGCCCGCAGCCGCGTATACTCGTTGCCCGCCACCGAAGTGCAAGGTAACGTCGGCGATGATCACGGCAGACGGATCCGGCGCGGACGAGCTCGAAGGCCGGGGTTTCGCAGGCAGCGTGGCCGGTCTTGGAGAGGCGGCTGCCGTCGTATCCTCCGATTTTCCGGCTGGGGCGTTGCATGCGTCTTTTTGCTTCTTATCGGTGTGCGAGACCGTGATGCTGACATCTTCACTATCGGAATAAGGCCCGAAGGGGCCGAGCCGCTGGACGAAGGCGCTGTCATCACTCAACACGGAAGCGATTTGGGTTTGGACGGCGTCAAGAACGCAGCGAGCCGTACTGATCTTGGTCACCTCTTTTTCAGCTTGTGATAGTAATGGCTTGAGCGTCTGCAGATACTGCTCCTGATTTTCCACGACTTCGAGGGCTGCGGGAAGTTCGTCCTCGGTGCACCCAGTAAGAGTCATGAACACAGTCTTGAAACGTGGGTCGAGGCATTGGCCTGCGGTTTTGCAGGGAAGAATCTCATTTATGGAACCTTCATAGCGGCTCACCGCATCTTTTGCAGCGCCAAGATCCGTATTCAATAACTCTGCGGCATCGTCCAATTTTCTCCCCTGCAACCTGCCACCCGAAATTGGCGTAGTGATGAAATTTGCAAGAGAGTCCCGCAGGCTTACGGCCGACCTGCAAACCTCCTCACCTGACGCTCCCGACAAGGTTGCAGGTGTAGTCCCCTTTGGACCGGTGTTCAGATGGTCGGCAAGTTCTTTTTCTTCTTGTTGCGCGGCCTTCAAAGCCGTTTCCGCCGCGTCCGATAAGCTCTTGAACTTGCCTAGCCGCACCTGACACGCGCTCTTCGTTTCCCCAATGAGATTCTTATTCTGAACTTTCACCTGACCGCCACCGCCGGTCTTTGTTCCAAGATCGGCTGACGGAGCACTCGGCGTGCTTCCAAGGCTCATACCGATCTCTTTTCCGAACGCACTCATGGCGTCAAAATCTTCTTTGGAGAAGTCTTTGAGCGTCGTCTTAACCTGATAGTCATAGCGAAAGGGGTTCTTGTTAATAAGCCAGACCCCAACGACTGAACTGTGGCCGTAGCTGGCCGACTGTGCGGGCGGTCCGCTACTCGCGTCGATGCAAAAGGGATTATTTTTCGTTGACTTCGCGCACTCTGGCGGAGGAGTGCAACTGGCCGGGACAGCCTGGCCTCTGCTGGTCGCGCTGAAGGTGATCATTGACAGTAACAAAGCAAGGCTGTTTTTCTTCATGATTTCTCCGCTCATTGAAGTCCCGCTGGGCAGTCTCCCGTACCGGCAACCGCTTGTTCCGGATGCTTTTTCGGTTTGCTTTGTAGAACGAAATAAGAATGGGAATCCCTTTCGGCCTTCCGTCCATTCGTCAACCAAAACTGCAGCTCGTTTACTTACCAGTGGGGACGCAGCACGACCAATCTTCTGCCGCTCCTCGCATTCAGGTAAAATCCCCGCAACCGTGCTGGAGTGGGCGAATTGTCCCTATGTCGTTGGAAGAACTCATTCAGGCTTGCGCGCAAAACGGCGACGCCGCATCCTGGGAGGAATTCGTCCGGCGTTTTCACGACCTGATTGCCGCCGTTGTTCTACGCACAGCGCAGCGCTGGGGAAACGCTTCGCCGGAATTGGTGGACGATCTGATCCAGGAGACGTATCTGAAGATTTGCGACGATCGGAAGCGTCTTCTCGCTAACTTTTCGCCCCAGCATCCGGAGTCGTTTTACGGATTCCTCAAAGTGATTACGGCGAACGTGGTCCATGACCACTTCCGGGCGCAGCGCTCGCACAAGCGCGGCCAGGGGCGTCCGGAGACTCCGATTGACGAATCCGTGGGAGGTTCGCCGCCGGCGACAACGGCGGGCGTCAATGACATCCACCGCGGTATCCTGCTGAAGGAGGTGGACAAGGCTTTATGCTCCGTGCTCTCCGGCAGCGACCAGGAGCGCGATCGCAAGATCTTTTGGTTTTATTACCGCTACGGTCTGACCGCCCAGGCAATCGCACGGCTACCCTCGGTATCACTAACGGTGAAGGGGGTGGAAAGCGTGATCCACAGGCTGACGCGGATGGTGCGCGAGCGGCTGGCGCGAGGCGGTGGTTTGAACTAGATAGCGAGGGTGCGAAGGCTTTTGCCCTGCTAGGACGTTATTAGGAGGTAGAACAAGAGTTGTCCAGAGACCCACAGAGTCACCTTAGCCCGGATGAATTAGCAGGCTTGGCCGAGGAGACGGAGCCTGCGGCATCGGCTGCCAGTGCCGACTTCGACCGGGCACAGGCGAAGGCGCATGCCGATGGCTGCAGTGTGTGTGGACCTCGATTGCGCGACCACCGTTCTGTGCAGGCCAGTCTTCGGAGCATGGCGAGTCCCGTGGCATCAGAGCGCACGTCCGAGTGTCCGCCAGATGAAGAGTGGATGGAAATAGCCGCCGGCGTTTACTCCACCGGGCAATCCGCACCTTTGCTGGAACATGCTTCCCATTGCGACCACTGTGGCCACCTGCTACGAGCCGCCACTGAAGACTTGAGCCCAGAGATCTCCACCGAGGAGCAGGAATTTATTCGCCGCTTGCCAAGCGCGGGAGCGGGTTGGCAACGGGCCCTGGCCCGCAAGATGGCGCACGCAGCGGCGGAGGGCGAGACCAACTCCCCTCGGGTGAGCGAATCTGAAACCAAGGAGAGTGCGGCGCGAGAGACTCGTTCTTCGGTTTGGTGGTCCCGTGTCGGCTGGCCGTTTGCCAGTTGGACCCGGTGGGCTGCGCCCTTAGCGCTGGCTGCAGCGGTCGGCGTGTTAGCGGCGGTCTGGATCGAGGTTTCTTCTCCGTCGCTATCTTCCACAAATCGTCTGATCGCGCAGGCCTACACCGCACAACGTCCCATCGAACTGCGTTTTCCCGGGGCGGGCTACGGCCCTGTCCGGCAACAGCGTGGAGCACAGAGTTCGAGAATGGACGAACCACCCGAGCTTCTCGAAGCCGAATCGGAGATTGCGCGCGGCTTGGCCCGCCATCCCCAAGACGCTGGATGGCTTCAGGCCGAGGCTCGCACCGACTTGCTGGAGGGAAATTACCAGGCCGCAATTGATGGTCTGCACCGCGGCGAGGCCTTGCGCCCTGAAGACGATTCGCTCAAGATCGACCTTGCCACAGCTTATTTCGAACGCGCCGGAACCAAACGCGACCCCGCCGAGCAGACTGCGGATTACGATCTCGCACTGCACGCTTTGAACGAGGCGCTGTCCGAGAATCCCAAGGATCTGGTGGCCCTCTTTAATCGTGCCATCGTCTACGAGAGGCGGCAGAAGTATTCGGAAGCCATTGCCGACTGGCAGCGCTACCTGCAGCTCGACCCGTCAGGGGATTGGACGGGCGAGGCGGAGCGACATCTGGAGGCATTGAGACTGCGACCCGTGGGGCGAGCAGATATTGGGATCCGAAGAAAGGCCGTGAACAAAGCTCCCGCCCTGAGCAAGGGACTGTAAGGAGGACCTCGTTGGGACCTTGTTTCAGGCTTGGCCGTACATTTGCGAAAAATTGCCGGAGGTTCTCCGAATGAGGAATCTAGATTGACGGTCGGATGCAGATCACCCGTCCCACACGAAGGGTTACTCTGGCCGGGTTAATCACCCGGCCAGTTCATTCATCCGGACCTACTGAAGCACCAGATTGCATGTGTTCGTCTTGCAGATCAGCATAAGCGGAGCATGGCAATCCTTTGCCGAACTTGACGTGAAAGGGAGCCCGTCAGCTGCTATTACGCTGTGTTGGTTCATCGCACCTTTAATCTGTGAGCCCCGTTTGCTTATCAGGGATGTTAGCGGGCAATTTGTAAAGTCCTGGGGATAACACAAGTGGCGGGGATAACTGATCATCCCTACCATCTGACCGAACGCGATCGCTGACTGGAGGTGCGAGACGACAGGAATCGACTCGCCTTGGGGTACCACTTCCAGAGTGAACTGGGCCTCAGCACCAATTGGCGTTACGTCGGGAGAGTATACTATGGCGCCCGCTTGGTAAATTGCAGCAGTGTCCGGCTTGACGTCGTTGTAGCGCAGCACTACGCGCGTGGCATACCTGCCTCCGCTTTGGTTTGAGAACTGCCCCTGTGAGCTGCCGCCATCATCCACGACATCCTCGATCTCGTCGGCAGGAGCCTGCGGCCAGATGGTGTCTGGCTTAGGAACGACGAGGGACAGGCTGGCCAGGTTACTCTTGACCCTGCAGCCAGCCGCATCTTGCTCCCCGTAGACCGCGATTTTGCGGCCCGATGCGAGATTTGCCGGCTGGATTACCATGTTTCCGGAAATGTCTGTCCCGTCGCGTCTCTTGAGGCGCATCTCGTATTGTTTATACTGCCCGTGCGTCAAGGGATATTCACTGGATGCCGCACGAAACCCTGGAGCATAGTGGTTGGCATGAACGTCAGGTACCCAGATTTCGAGGTTCTTGTCCGTCTCGCAAATCAACAGCGGACCCAAAAGATCAAGTTGCAGGTATGTTTGTGCGCTTGCGTGGAAAGTCGACAGTGGTATTGCCAGTAATGCAGCGGTAGTCAAGAATGTTCCTAAGTGGCGGTTCATAGTCGTCTCCTCAATGTTTCTTTGTGTTGTGTGAATTTACGGACTAGTTCTGGCCCAATGCATCAAATCCCGCCCAGTAGTAAGGGTGGGGACTCTTTTGACGGAGATCGGCTTCCGCGGCTCCAAGAGCTCGCGCCACTGTTTGTCCCGAGAGCAGCTTGTCGTAAAACGTCCGCATTAAAGCCGCGCTCGATTCCGAATCTACGTTCCAGCGCGTTGCCACAACGCTTGGTACACCCAAACGCAGAATAGCTCTTGCCAGGCTTTCGGGCTCGAGTATACTGCCGTTGCTTGCCTTTTCTGTGGAACATGCGGAAAGAACAGCGAGGCGCAGGTCCGGCAAGGAAATTCGCCCCAGCGTCCAAGAATCAAGAACGCCAATCTGCCCCGAACGGACCGTGTCGAGCAAGAGTCCGATCCGTCCGTTTCTCGCACCCGCGTGGCCCGCGAAATGAAAAATCTCGGAACGCGGGAGTTCCCGCCGCACCGCGTCCAAAGAAGCCTCATCCTCCACCAGAAGCTTTGCACCGTGGAAGACCTGTGCGACACTTCTTGCTTCTGACAATGCGTCAGGCAGAGGCCGCAGGCCATCGTCAATTCCGCCAGCCGCGTTCGCGACGACCAGCGCTTTCATGCCGGCGTCGATTGGTTCTCCTTTTGATGGCAGCATCCTGAGGTAACGAAGTCCCGGGGAGTAGAGAATGGGATGTCGGTCGGCGAGGTAATCGCCCTGTTCGTCCTCAAGAACCTGGAAGGGTACGCCCGATAGAGCCTTGTCTTCTTCAATGACGAGGGTTTGTGCCGGGCGAAGGAAGTCAGCCACCGGGGCAATCAGTATGTGGTAAAGCCGCTTGGCGGTGGAATGGATCGCTACAGGTGAGGAGGATGGAGTGGCACAGAGCTCCCCTAGGTGATCCGCCAACATTTTCAAATCTGCTGGATTCTTCTTCACCCAACGTTCCGTCACTCCGCGATTGTCATAGAGCCAGATCGCAACGCCGTCAGACACGACACCGAAGACGAGTACGGTTCGATCATCCAGGAGGGTAAGCGTCCGATTGAGGAGGCCAAATTCCTCAGATATTTGTTGCTCCGCTGAGGTCGATGTGGCATCAGGCACCCGCTCGCCGGTGCCGTGCAACGATCTTGACCTTGCCGGCCGGAGCTCTGCGCCGCGATAGAGTTCCCAGGCACCCAGCGCACCGAGCGGATCCTCCAATCGCAGTTTTGCCTCCACCACGCCACGGTATGCTCCGCTCGTGGCAGTCGCCCATGCGAGACGATCTGCCTCGGACGTGATTGATGACCGTTGTCGTTCGGCCAAAGATACAGCAGTACTGAACTCTCGTTCCGCCCGTTCAAAATCGCGGCCGAGCATATGGATGTCTCCAAGAGTCCGGTGGTATTCGCTCAGGACGTTCTCATTGGCGATGCGGGCAAGTTGCGGATGCAGGGTAGTCAGTCGATCCAGCCCGTCGGTGGCGCGTCCTGTTGCGGCAGCAATCCGTGCCTCATAAATTGCCACACTAAGCCGATAGTCATCCGTAACGGGGCCCGGAACTGCAGCGCTGAGGAGTCTAGAGGCACTCTGCAGGCTTTCCACGGCAATTGCTGGCTGTAAAGATAGGGTTGCCGCGTGTGCCAAACTGGTATTCTCTACCGCAAGCATGAGTGGGTTTGCGGTTTCGCTCACGAGTGTGAGAGCTTCTTCGTCGATGGCGGTGTCCAAGTGCCACCGTTGGTCTGTTTCCGAAATCACATCCATCACCGAGTACAGGTTGTAACCCGGCATCGGGTAAACAGAGCTGCTCCAGAATTCCTGTAACCCTTTGTGACAGAGCTTCCAAGTCTCTTGCCCCGCTCCCTTCAGGCGCTCGTCGTCTGCCAGGAATCCAATCGCTCTCAGCGTCAACGCCGCGTAGCGCGCTGCTTGCGCATTCAAGACTGAGTTCTTCAACTGGGAGGTCAGATCCACGTCACTAATCTGAGTGGAACAAGCGTAGTGTTCCAATCTGAGCTGAATCGTAATCCAGCGGTAAGGACGTAAGAGAGCTCGTGGCGAGAGTCGGGTGATCGTTTGAACGCATTCCGGACCGGCATTCGAGAAGGCTAAGGAATATACTTCTTCGAAGCGTGCCCGCATTACTCCCGCAGTGTTTCCGTTCCGTTCAAAAAGTTGCGCCGCCCTAATCGATTCATTTCGTCCGAACGCGTAGTCCTCGGTAACGTTGTCAGCGTATACCGCTTTGCTCAAGGCACTGATCGCTAGCGCAAATGACGGCGAAACACGAGTCGACAGGAGATCTGAAAGCCATATGTCCCCGTGACTGTTTTTCAGGATCAGGGCTAGAATTCCGAGCGCCTGTCGCGTGTCCGGATACGTAGGCTGTTTGCCATCCACCGGAAAGGCCGCGGGCAGCCAGTCTGTAATCGCGACCGAAAGATAATCTTCGATCCTTGGTTCGACTATCTCCCAGCTCTTTGCGTCCAATAAGTCCACGGTGCGGATAAATTCAGTGGGCGTCAATAATGCAGCTTTGGTCCGCCTGTCGTGAGCGTCTACAAGTCCACGCACCTCACTGAGGCGTTGCCTGGCTTCGTCAGACCATTCTCCGGACGGATCGAGAGAAAGGTAGCGTTGCCAGTCTTCAATACTCTGTTTGAATAGATAGAGGCGGGCGGCTGTGATGGCGCGGTTAAAGAGGATCATGGGATTGTCGGGAGTTAGCTGCAGTGCGCGGCTCTGCAATTCGAAAGCAGTGCCGTAGTCGTTGAACCTATCTTCTGCCTCCGCACGTTCGAAGTACGCAGTGGCTAGACCGTCCAGGACCGCGGCGGACTTGGGCTGCGTATCGAGAGCTTCCTGCATGTCGGTGATAGCGGCTTCGTAGGACCACTCTTGAAGGTTAGCCTGACCACGAGCAGCTAGCAGCGAACCATCATCGGGGCTGTTTCGCAGGCCACGCGCGATGGCAGCTTCGCCTTCGAGCAAGCTCGTGGGGCGATTCATGCCCGCAGTCTGTTGCCCGCGCTGCCGACTGATGGGAGAGTGCAGCCCAGGGGTCAACCTGAGCTCGAGGACGCGCTGTTCGGTATATGCTCTCGCGAGCAATTTGTCAGGTGATAGCGCCAAATTCTGGTGAACGCCATAACCTAGAAAAATCAGCAGCACTAGGAAGATGGTTGCGACTGCCGCCCTTGACAAGGAACGTAGCAGCACGTGGAAGCGTTCGCCTGAGGGAGTCATGTCAGACGCGCATCTTACCTCAGGTTCTGGCCGGAATAAAGCAGCGATGAAAGTGCGGTCCAAGTCCACAGACTCAACAACGGATATCGAGGTCCAAACCCTCTTGACCTGAAAACTCCATCCGACTTAGCGAATCTCGACATTTATAGAAAGGGATTGGATCCGTGATGTCGTTCTCCGAACTAGGTGCGTCGGTCGATGCTCGGGTTCTTGCGTGTTCCGAAAAGATCGCTTCCCACGCATGGGCGAGACAACAACCGACCAAAGGAGACTTCCAATGAAAGCTAACTTCAGATTTAGTCTGGTGTTCTTTGGCGGGGCGCTGCTTGCCCCGATGCTTGCGTTTCCACAAGCGGAGGATGTCGCTCGCAATCCCCAACACAACGTGTCCATTCCGCCAGTGCCGGTGGCACACTCGGAAACGCTGACACTGGTCAGAACGAGAGATTATTCGGGTTCACTCGGCAGTGTTGACTGTCCGAACTGCAAGGATCTCAGTTGCGCGACTTTCGGGCCCTCGGTTGCCGGCGCGAAGATTACGTCGGTACAGTTCATAAGGATGCGCAGTCAAGGACACTGGTTCCGTTGCCAAGCACAAGCTCAATGCGGAGTTCCGGAATTTTCGGACCCGGCGGATCCGCATAGGGGATGTGAGGGTCTGACGAGCTGTAAGGTTTGTAGGGCAACGGATGATGGTACGCAAGCCGAGGACGACAATACAGGTAAGCTCGCAGTGAGCAGTAGGGGAAACGGCATCTAAGTTGCTTCGTAAAGTGCGTATGACGGGAAAGAATCTTCCGAAAATCGCCAGCCATTCGCCTCCCGAAAGGTCGCCAGACGGCATTGTTTTGCGTGTCGACCGGGGAGCGGCCAGTCACCGGAGAATTTCTGAACTAGTTGATTCCGTGCAACTTACGCAAATATCGACTCTTACAGGTTTCAGACCTGTACCGAGGGGTCGAATCTAGACCTCTCCGCCACGCAGTCTGAACTGCAGAGAAAAATCTCCGACCTTTCCCCCGAAATACGCGAAAGATGCCCATTTTTCGCGATAATTCCTCAGTAAACCGGACTGCAGAGAACGGACTGCGCGGCTGGGAACGGGGCACTGTCCCGGCTTTTTCTCCGCAGGGCACGTGCGCAGTCCGGTTTCAGGGAGGGCATTAGGCGAATGCAATGCGATCAGAAGTCTGGGATTCGGCCATGGCGAGTTGACTTTTGTTGGCATCCAGGAAAGCGACTCCGGTGCTTCCCATAAACCTGTTTCTGGCCAACCAGTACTTCTCCAAGCTGAGAGGTATCGGCAAACTCTTTAGCACTTTTCTGCAAGTCCAGCCCCTCCATGCCTACGTATACTCCGCGTCGAGCAGAAAAGCGTCGCCGTCAGCTAATTCTGCTGCCCGGAGGTCACCCTCTCGTTGGCGGTGAAGAATTAGGCGAGTCTCGCTTGACGGAACTGCGTGGGACTCATCTTGCAGAGAGCACGGAACACTCTTGCAAAGTGCTGTTGGGTTTGGAATCCACATGCAATGGCTATATCGAGGACGCGTGCGTCTTCTTTTACCAGCAGCTCCTTTGCTCGCTCCACCCGTGCTCTCAAAACAAATTGGTGCGGAGCAACTCCGGTCGATTGATGGAACATTTGAGAGAAGTATGCCGGACTCAGCTTTGCTTCGTCGGCCATCTGCATCAAGCTCACGTCTTCATGGAGGTTCTCATGAACAAAGCTGGTCACCCGGCGGAGTTGTACTGGGGAGAGGCCTCCACGGTAGTGACGCACCGGGCTCCGCAATACTCCCTGCGAATGCATCAGCGCGGCTGCCAGAGCGCGCCCGATTGAATCCGTGTAGATTCTCCCGGCTGGAGATCCATTTGCAAGGTCTGCTTCAGTTGCCGCCACCAACGCCCGAATTCGCTCGTCTTTAAGGAGCGGCGTTCCGTTCAATTCCGGTGCTCTCCCACCCATCTCCTCTGCGACAGAATAGAAAGTTTGGTCCGGCACGGTGATCAGCAGCATTTGAATGGGACTGTGCCAACGCACCCATTCCTCGGTGTTCTTGCGGCAGAGAATCATCTCTCCAGGCGCGTAGCAGTATCTCGACAGACTGTGCGATCCAAGACCTAGCTCAAACTTGCCCGGGGTCAGAACCTTCACCAACACCTGTTTTTCGAAAATCTGACGTATCGGTTCCGGCGAGATTTTGTTGGCGATCTTCTGAACAAGGAGTTCGGCATCCATTTTTGAATTGGATGTCCTTACACCCTACAAAGAACCGAACGATTGGATACAGAAGCGAAGGATTTGACCCTTCGCTCATTCATTTTTGCGTTTTCATCGACTTGCGGTTACTTCCACCACACAAGGAGATTTCTCAATGAACGCTACATCTGAAACAAATACGGTCGCGAGCAGAAGCGCCGAGGAGCAAACATTTATTGTTCTCGGGGTCTTGCTTCAGTTTCTCTCCACGCCAGAACAAATCAACGACCAGATCAGCGTGATGCGCGGAACGCTCCCCTCAGGAGTCGTTATTCCACTCCATAGCCACGCCGATCCAGAGATATTCTATGTGCTGAATGGTTCGCTTGAGGTATTCCACGCCGAGGGCTGGCAAACAGTGACTACCGGCGAGGTCGTTTCTATCCCGGGAAATGTCAGACATGCACTCCGAAATACTTCTGCTGGCCCGATAACCTTAATCAACGTGACCAGGCAGGAACTCTACAGCTTCTTCCGCGAACTCGCACGGCCATTCGATCCGAACAGGCCTCCCGCACCTCCAACTCCGGAGGAGATGCAGCAGTTCTTCAGCGTCGCAGAGAAGTACGAATTCTGGCTTGCATCCCCTGACGAGAATGCAGCGATTGGCATCTCGCTCCCGTAGTGCGGCTGCTAGTGGCTCTTTCCATACTGTTGCGATATCGACTGGTAGCTGACCTTGGGAGTCACGGGTGGTGGCGCAAACACTGGCAACTCCCGCGTAGTCGGCAAATCGGGAGTTGGATCACCGATGAGCTAGCTACGTCCGAGCATAGAGTTTCGTAACAGTCTCATGAACGCCAGCAGCAGAGAGCGAGGTCATCCATGAAACGCAATGAAGAGATACTGTACCTTGAGTCCGATCCCAAGATGTTCGAGGATCGGTTCGCGCGATGCCGCCGGCTACTCCACTTCCTCGCTGCCCGCATTCTTGGCAGTCAAGATGAAGCGGAGGATGCCGTCCGAAACTGCAGGGCTGCGGCTTCGCGCAATCCACCAAGCTTCGAGAGCGAAGGCGCCTTCCGTAGTTGGCTCGCGCGGATTTTGATTGACGAAGCTTGTGCGCTTCTCCGCCGAAAACAGTTTTCCTTAATGCGCTCCCCCCAAGAGTCTTCTTACCAACCCAGAGGGTAGCGGTTATCGCTTGTATGGTGACAACGACGCTTACACCCCTCGGAATATCAGACTGGTTCATGCCGACCAGGTAACGTCCTCAGGAATAAACGAATCATTCAAGGATTCTCGCTGGCGATGACCTGGCGATCAAGGAGCTAGTACATGGCATTCAAATGAGAAAATCAGGAGGAAGATCAATGAGCAGCTCAGCGTCAAAGGCCACAGCCCTCATCACCGGCGCCTCTCGGGGGCATCAAACCAGCGAATTCGTTCCCCGCTGCAACCGCGTCCCATGCTTGATCATTGAACCGCCCATGGATAAAGATAAGCAGGCTTTCGTCGACGAATGCGGGTTTTTCTGACGGCGTCGAAGCAGCAAATGAAATATTCACGGTATATTTATGCACCTCCATTGATGCTCAATCATCGTTGCCGACAATACAAGAGCTAAGCTCCACCTAATTCACTCCTCAGTTTGGACAGTAGGTCCATTCGTTCTCGCGCCCTGGCGCGGTATCGTTCTGCGAAGTCCTTTCCGCTATAAATCTGCCCGTCCATCGTGACGGTCCGGATTTTGTCAAAGAAGGCTGCGGCATCCTCCCAATCCTTGAGGTCTTTGTCCACATATTGCAGAAATTGCTCTGCGAGAGTTTTCATAGAACCTTTCTCGACCTAGAAATTGAACTTGAGAGCAACTTGTCCGATTCGCGGTGCCGCCGCTTTCAGTACATGTCCGAACGTCGGGCTGCTAATGTTTCCGTCCACAGAGCCGTTCGGATAGAACTGTGCGTGGTTGAAGGTGTTGAAGGTTTCGAAGCGGAATTCGAGCAACTTGCCTTCGGTAAGTCTCGTCAACTTGTTGAGAGCAACGTCGAAATTGTTGATGCCCGGCCCGTAGAAGAAGCGCCGTTTAGCATTCCCTTGTGTCCCTAAAGCATTCGGGGTGAACAAGGCCGTGTTGAAATACGGAAGCCCGTTGCGCGGATTGTGGTTGATCTGCAGATTGCCGGGGGTGTAGTTCGGCAGATCGATGCTGACTGAGTTCACGCCGTTGTTCTGGACGTAGACCAAAGCGTTGTCACCAAAGCTGGCAAACGTCACGGGCAAGCCCGTTGCGAAGCGAGTAATCCCGGAGAGCGCCCATCCGTCAGTCATGCGGTTCTCTTTTCCGGAAAGCTTTGCGAAGGGAAGTTCGTAGTTGTGGCTCACCACGAAGTTGTGCTTGATGTCGAATGCGGAAGGCGCGTACTCCTCACGGTAGTTGTAGGGGTTTGCCTGTTCCTGAATGCTGGAGGACAGATCCATGGACTTGCCGTAGGTATAGCTGGCAAGCAAGCTGAGAGGTCCGCTCGTGCGCTTCAGAGTGAGTTGCAAAGCATTGTAGTTGGCGCTGCCCATGTTCTTGTACCAGGCGTCGGTGCCGATCGTGTTGGGAAACGGACTGCGCGTCCCGTTGACGACCGTTCCGTCTGGTCGCGTGAATACATTGTTTTCCAGAAACGGGCCGCAGGTCGGAGAACCCGGAGCCACATCTTGCGTTTGGCTTAGGCTCAGACAACGTCCTTTATCATTCCCTAACTGAGCCGGCAAGCCGCCACCGTCAGCGGGCACTTTCCCATAAGCCCGTTTATCGGGACCAGTCCCGATGCATCAGCTCCGGATTGCCTGTGATCCGACCGAAAATCGACGTATGTAATAGTCTCGACCTCGTAGCGATTACGTTTTTGAGCAACAATGCCTTCGGTGTCAGGAGGGACTTATGTCTGGTAGGCGCGCACTTCGGCTTCTAAGACGGTTGGGCTTCACGGCGGGGCTGCTGGCGGCGGTTCTGCCGGAGCTTGCGGCGAAGGGCGCGAAGGCGGAGTTTGGACCATATGTGCTGATCTTTGATCCGTCGATGCCATCGCAGGTGATCCAGAAGCAGATCGATGCAGTGTATGCAACGCAGGAGCACAACGAGTTTGGGCCGCAGCGCAATGCGCTGCTGTTCATGCCCGGAAGCTATTCGGTGGACGTGCCGCTGGGGTTCTACACGGAGGTGATGGGGCTGTTACAAACGGGCATATTTACCATTGTGGATTCGCACCGAGTTGGAAATATCGAGGAAACTTTGCCTTCGCGATTGTGTCGATAGCTGGGTGCCTGAGCGCCCAGCGTTACGTTCAGGTTTCGAGCGTTTCGCTAGTCGGGCGGGGCTGACAACTTGCCCCGCAGCGTTGCAAGCAGGCCGGTTTCTTCCTGCGACCGAACATCGCCGTCCAAAATCTTTGCTGCGGCATTCCATTGGTCGCGGGCCAAGCTCTGCTTCTTTTCCATTTCGTACAAATTACCCAGTTCCCAATGTAGCCGCGGCAAGCCCGGCTGAAGGGAACTTGCGCGCGCCAAGTCACTCTCGGCCTGCTCGCTGTCTCCGCTCTTCATAAGAACGAGCCCCATACTTTCCCAGGCGCTCGCGTTTTGAGGCCCCTTCTTCAGTGCCTGATTTGCGTATCCTCGGGCCTCTTCTGTGTTTGTGTTCCCATCCCGCAGAACGAGGTTGCGAGCCAAACCGGCTAGGGCGGCAACGTTGTCGGCGTCGAGATTCAGAAGCCTTTTATACATGTCCTTCGCAGCGTCATATTCCTCCAGACCCTCACAGGCGACGGCGCCCAGGAGCAAGGCTTCGGTTTTTTCGTCCCGAGACTGTGACAGCGACTCGGCCTCCACAACCGCTGTTTTAACCTGATCGATGGTAGGTCTAACGGTCGTCGACTTCAGTATTTCCAATACCTGAGCCGGTGTTTTAACTTCCTCGATAGGAGGTCCACCGGTCGCTGACTTCAGTATTTCCAATTGCCTTTCACGCGGAGAAAGGGACCGTTCGAGGGGGGCAGAGCCGCTCAATGCGGTTACCGAGGTGGTGATTTGCTTTGAGGTCCTATGATCGGTCTGAGACTGCCATCGAATTCCATTTTCGATCTTCGTCACCGACGAGCCTGGGCCGTACGATAGGTCCCAAGTGTCGTAGTCGAAAGCTCGCGCCCGGCTGAGTAGGTGCAGTGGAGAGAAGCGGTACTCGTTTTGCTCCCTGTCGACCCTCCATGTGCCTTCGCTCTGGGGGCAAATTGTAAGCATCTCGGACCAAAAATGATCTTTCGGAGTGTCTCGGCTCATTTCATAACTGTACGTGTGACGGCAACCGTTCCATTCGCGGAAGGCAACGATCCAGTCCATCTGGTTGTTGTATGCCATCTCTTCATAAGTGCCGTCAGGTAAAGTGGCCTTGGTTAAATTGTGCAGTTCGTCGTACTCGTAGCTGACATCCTCGCCGGATGGCCATTTTACCTTGACCAGATCTCCTGCCCAGGAATACCAATATGCGGCTGTGGTTCCGTCGGAACAACTGATCTTCCGGATTTTTCCATTCGAATAGTAGTCGAAAAGCACTTGCAGACCAGTGCTCAGGTGCGCTTCTCTAAGCAGTAAGTCCCGATACCGATAGTCGACGGTGAGCGGACCAAATCTTGATCGCATCAGCCGACCCCTCAGATCGTAATCCTCCTCATCGGCCATGGGGCCGCAACTCTCGCACTGTTGTTGCAGAAAGTGTCCGGTGTAGTGATCTCCTGCAAACACAAACTCGCCGACTCGTTCATTGCGGTAAACTACTGGGCTGGAATCTGGAGAGTCGACTTTTGTGAAAACCTCCTCGGTACCGCCGCCGCAGACCGTCCGCATAAGGTTGCCCGCGCCATAGAACTTCAAGGTGGATTCCCAATCCGTACACCATCCAAAACCAAAGAGGCCGTCATGCAGGGTTCTGCTGTTATAAGCCCGATCGACTTTCCACAGACCATTTGGCATGCTCATGTCTATCCAATCGCTGAAGTAATTAGCATTCCCGAGTGGCACAGACGTGCTATTAAATCTTCCACTCTGCATTTGGGCAAATGATGCCAAAGAGTGCAGGAGCAAGAACGCTACAAACCACATGCGATTAGGTTGCTGCATTTGTGTAATGACTAAGTGTCAGTGCATTCCCGATTTGGTGCGCAGTTCTAAGGCGGACAGGAGATCCTTCGCTTGGTCGGAATCTTTGGCCGCCTTCTCATACCAGTTGCGCGCCTCATCCAGCGACTTGTCGGTACCAATGCCATCTTCGTACAGCCGGCCCAAGCCAATCATTGCTTTCACGTTGCCTTTGGCCGCAGCTTGTTGAAACAGCGTGAACGCCTCCACTGGGCGCGTCTCGCCGTACAATCCGCCAGCGTAGATCGTTGCCAGCTGAGCCTGTGCACCCAGGTCACCTGCATCTGCGGCCTCGCGATAAAGGCGCAGAGCTTCGGCACTGGACTGAACGACCCCCGACCCACTCTCGTAAAGCCAGCCGAGGCGAAACTTGGCCGCGGCGGATCCTTCATCGGCCGCTTTTTGGTACCACTCGGCGATCTCCTCATCAGCGAAGCGGTTCTTCATCTGCGTCGACCCCACTAGCCAGGCAATCTCTGTAGCCGTCTTCTCGCCTTGGCTTGCAGCCAGCTGTAGCCATCGGATCGCTTCTTCGTAGTCTCGTGTTGTTCCCGTTCCGTCCCTGTAGTACTCGCCGACAGCTCGCTCTGCCGACGGGTTGCCCATTTGCGCTGACTTGAGCATAAGGCGGAAGGCTTCTTCGGGGTCGCTTGCGATGCCCGCTCCATTCACGTATTCCAACGCGAGATTTCGGAGTCCCCAAGAGTTGTTGCTCGCGGCTGACTTGCGAAGCCACTCTATATCCTTTGCGAAGCTTTGCGGGACGCCTTTGCCGTAGTAGTACAGTCTGGCCAGCCGGAATTGGGCGTAGGCTATACCCTGCTCGGCCGCGATGCGGTAATGCTTTGCAGCCAGTTCGAAGGATTGTTGTTCGCCAGCACCGTTCTCATAGGCGATTCCAGCTTTGGTTTCCGGATCAATATCTTTCGGCACAAAGCGCTCCGGTAAAGGATTGTAAGAGTCAGGTTTTGAAACTTCGCCAAGGAGCTTGTCAGGTTTGGCCCCGCTATCAACCAACAGATTTTCTATCGGCCCGAGCTTTGCGTTCTGTGCGATATCCAGCGGAGTTGCGCCTGATTTATTTCTCGCATTCAGGCTGGGGCCTCTGCCAATCAAGTACCCGAGCATTTCTTCGTTAGCGCTAAGAACGGCATAGGTCAGCGGGACGTTCCCCTCCTTATCGGCGAGGTTGATGTTGGCATGGGCGGCAAGGAGAACTTCAGCGATATCGAGCCGTCCAGTCCATGCGGCGACGGCCAAAGGCGTAAGTCCGGACGAGTCGCGTTGGTTGGGGTCGTATCCTTCTGCAATCAACTTTCTTACCGCTTCCACGTCACCGCTCCACGCGGCATCGGCAACGGATTTCGATTCATGCAGGGTGGACCACGCGTATCGAGTGCAAACCTGGCTCGCAGACTTGCTCAAGAGAGGATGGAACTGCATGCGGTCACACGCCATGTGCAACCATTGCTGCCAATCGGCGTTCCACAATCTTACGGTGCCATCTCGACCTACCGTGGCAACAGTCTGCGCCTTCGGATTAAAGGCTACCGCTTCGGGATAGCGATCATCCGCCTGGTAGGGCTTTCCGAGCAGGCGGTCGGTGTTGCTCATGGCGGCGGAGTCGGGTTGCAAGTTCGACAAGTCCCAAAAGCGAAGGCTCCGATCGGCGGAGACACTTGCCAGTTCGTCATCGTTTTGACTGAAGGCAACTCCGGTCGTTGGGGCCCACAGGCGTGAGAGCGTGACTAGTTCCACAAGATGACCGCCTGCATTCTTCCACAGGACAATTCCGTGCTGGGTGCCCGTCGCGAGTAGCCCGTGGTGCCCGAATGCCAGGCAAAAGACCTCTTCCCGATGGTCCGCATCTGGGATGGGCGCGCGGATGGTCTTGCCGGTAATCCAATCCCACACCTCGATCAGACCTTCAGTTCCAGCGATTGCGAGCAGGTCAGCCGTTGGGCTGAAGGCAATCTGATCAACATGCTGCCCTGGTATTTTCAGCTCCTTATAGGGTGCGCCCTTGCGATCCCATAACCTCACCACGCCATCTACGCTATGTACGCCATCTGCGCCGCTGCTTCCGATTAAGGCGCCGTCTCTCGAATACGCAACCGAGGTGACGGGTGGTGCATCGTGAGCAGGAGCCTTGATTGTAGACAACACGATCTTTCCACGTAGATTCCAGGTTCCGATTGATCCGCCGCTCCCGGCAGCGGCCACATACTGGCCATCGGGACTGAGCGCAAGAGTCATAGGCGGGTAGGATCCATTCGGCTGGCCTCCTATCGCTCGGCCATTCGTACTCCAAAGATGCACTTGATTGCCGGCAGTCGCGAGGTAGCCCCCATTGGCGCCAAATGCCACTGAAAACTGCTCTTCTCCTCTTGAATCTTTCGCTTCGGCGACCGGCAAGATGCCCGCGTCCCATAGGCGGACTGTGAAGTCCTTCTTTCCCTCAAGAGCAAAGTTCGTATCGCCTGCGGCGCTGGCGAGGGTTCGTCCGTCCGGTGAAAAGGCGATCGAATGAATGGCGTTTTCGTGGCCCCGCAGTTCAAACAGAGGATGTCCCTCGATATCCCAGATTTTGATCTCGTGATCGGCACTGGCACTGGCAATGCGAGAATCATCGGGGCTGAAAGCGAGATCGGTTACGCGATCGGTATGTGCCTTAAACATCGCAATTAGTTCACCCTGCAAATTCCACAGGCTAACCAGATTGTTTCCTGAGTTGGAGGCCGCGATAAGTTTCCCATTGTGGCTAAGGCGAGTGGAAATGATGTGGCTGCCGGCTTGTACCAAGAAAGGCTTGGTAAGGACTTTCCCTGATGTTTCCCACACTCCTACTTTTCCATCATTATCGCCGGCGACAACGATTCCGCGGCCCAGAGACAGCGCGGTCAGTTCGCTTTCCGTGACAATCGGCTGGTTCACGGGCTTGCCTGAGGAATCCCAGAAGCGAATTGTCTTGTCCTGGCCGGCACTAGCGAAGAAGGCTCCATCGGGGCTGTAGGCAACCGCCGAAACCGGGCGTTCGTGGCGGAGAGGCTGGATGATTTGTTCCCCGTTGATGTCTAAGAGCAAAACCGAGCTGTCATTCGCAACGACGATGCGCTTGCCGTCAGGACTGACAGCCAGGTCATCGATGTGGCCGCCGAAGTACAGCCGTTTTGTGAGTTTCCCCGAGTAATCCCAAAACGCGAGCGTGCCATCGAAGCTGCCACTGATGATCTGTTTGCCATCAGGCAGAAAGGTGACGACCCAGACTGGCGCTGCATGAACCGATAAAACGTTTCGCTCGAATGCGGTGTCCACCGCTGCCTTTAATGCTTTCTTTACGGCGGGCAGGAGGACGGGGGAATTTGTGTACGATTGCGCGCCCAGATCCTCTCCCACGAGTTCGATGACACCGTTTAACGACTGGGCCGGTTGATCGATCAGCATGGCCCGCAGTGCCGAAGCCTTCAGCTCAAATTTCTGCTGCTCAAGCTGAGCCGCTTCCGCTTCTGCTTTAACACTTTGCTCGGTAGCGTTGGCTTCGCCGAGTTCCGCCCTTTTCTCGGCGTCCTCAAACTGTTGCGCCTTATTCCGCGCATCCTGGGTGGCTAAATCTGCCCTCGCTGTCTGCTGCTCAGCGCTGGCCTGCGCTTTTCTTGCCTTGCTCTCTTGATCGTTGGCGCGGCGTTGTTCGAAGAAAGCCCAAATGGCAGCGGCGATTGCAATTGCTGCCGCAAAGGCGAAGATGGCCGCTCGCATCCGGCTCTTGCGCAAATCGGCAAGCGCCCTGCGCTCCCTCTCTTGGGCCTCGCGCAGTGCGGTTCGATCGTAATCCTGCGCGTCGGCCTGTTTGCGTCGATCGCGGCTGATCCTGACCGGTTCCGCCAGGCGATCATGCGCCAACTCCAAACGTGGCACTCCGTGATAGTCCTCAATGCGCAGCAGACGCCTGCCCACCAGGATATCGATGACGTCCCGGGGAATACCCCTGCTGAGGGCGTCATCCAGGGCTTCGCTGTTCCGATACCCCGAAACGGTCAGCAAACGATCTTCGATAAAAAAGCGTGCGGCGGGCGGGAGATCTGACAATCCTCTTTGATAGAAGTCGTTCAGCACCTCGTCTTTGTTGCCTTCGAGTAACTGCTCGGTGATTTTCTGTTCATCGTGGTCTTGGCGCTTGTTATTCAACTCGCGACAGACAACGCTGAGCAGGGCAGGGTCCACTTCTAGGGATTGCAGCGGTTGTTCGGGCTGGGCAGCGGCCACAAAGCGAACCACCTGCTCAGCGACAGGGGGATCAATGAGCTGCGGCGCCTGATTGACAACCAATAACGCCGCATTCCCGTTCATCGGGCGCAATCGAATGCGGTTGATTGCCAGATCGCCCATCCGGCTGCGCAAGCCGTCAAGTTCCGGCAGGAAGTCTTCGCGGATGGAAAACGAGATCTTATAGTCGTGTCTTGCAAAGGAATAGGAAACGACCTCGCTGGGATTGCCTTCCAAGCGGGTTCGCAACGCTCGGGGAGGACGTCCTTCGGCAAGATCGGAAAGTTCGGTCAGCAGATTGTCAACTGCCTTGGAGAGAACCGGGTTCGCCTGTCCCAGCGTGAAAAGTTCTTCGAACTGATCAAGCACGAAGAGCGGGATCACAGGGCGATTGCGCTTGTCCCAGAAGGTTGCCTCAGAACGGTGAAGGTATTCCCACAACGTCTCGCGTGAGTTCGGGCGGGGAATCTCGACATTTGCTGCGGCGGCATCTTTAACCATCGCCTGTTCAATTTGTTCGACAAAATCCGGTCTTGCGGAAAAGTCGAACCGAACATAGATGGGGAGAATGTTCTTTTGGCGTAGCCTGGGAAACAGGCCGGCTTGCAGAAGAGAAGACTTCCCTAGCCCGGACATGCCGTACAACACCGTTAGCCTTTCGCGGAGAACCAAGGACTGCAATTCCTCTGCTTCCGATTCCCGGCCAAAGAAGTAAGAGTGGTCGCCCTCGGTGAACGGCAAAAGGCCGGGCCAAGGGTTATCGGGCCCCAGCTGAGCAGCCTCCGAATTCTGTTGAAAGGCGATCCTGTCGTTCATGAAACGCTCGCGTGTGATTTCTGATACCTGCGGTACAGGCCCTGGGCTCGCGCAACGAATTCGGGAGATGGCCTGCCGTCGGGAAGGCTGTGCCATTGGGTCGCACTGAATCTCTCGGGTATACCCGGAGCATGCGGCTGCGTGTCGTCAATGACCACAGGCATGAGAAATTCGTCCTGGTCGGAAAAAGGCGCCATTTGCGCCTCCTCAAGGGCCAGATTCCATTCCTTCCGGAAAAAGCGCCGACTAGAAGTCAGTGTCGATCGCGAGATGACTGGGATAAACAGGGCACACTGCCGGAGACTGCGCCTTATCCTGGCTTCGAAAAGGTCGCCTCCTTTCAAATCGTCACGGTCAAAGAAAACGTCCATGCCGGCAAGCTCCAGCGCGTTTTTGATGTTCTCAGCGGCTTTGCGATCTTCGCTCGCGTAACTCAAAAAGATCGCTCCTGGTACATCTGGGTTCTCTGCAGTCGCGACGCCTGGCGGCTCGTCCGTCCGATGATCGCGACCGGTCCATCGCTGATGGAGTTCGTTCACGAATTCAATCGCATTGCCAGCGGTATACACCTTTGTACCCCGGCTAAAGTGGCGGAGAAACAGCACTAGATTCGGATCCGTATTGCCACCACCGTCCGCCACGTAGTCCATCCGCGTGCTCGCCGAGAGCGGTTGCCCGCTCGATATCCGCATAAGGAAGCGGGTGAGCCAATCGCCAAGCCTGCTGCCAAGGATAAGGAGACTTTGGCGCCTCAGTTCGTCCAGCAAGACTCCGGGCTGGTGAGTTTGCGATTGCAACCCATGGAAGAATTCGATCATATCCTCCTGCGTGACGGCGTAAGCGGGGGTTGCCGAAGCCTTGCCGAGCACGTGATAGACCACGGGTATCTCGCTTACCCGTTGTCCGCGAGTGAGGTCTTGGACGTCGTTCGGTGCATAGGCGAAGACGCGTGTACGTGTCTCCCCATCAAAGCGCACCTGATCTAGCGCCCGGGTCAAGAGTGAATCAAAAGTGGTCGTGACATACAAGTTGAACGGCCGTATGGAAGCGAGTTGGAGGAGGGGAGGCGGTATCGGAAGACTTGCGCTTTCGCGACCCACCATGGTTTTCAGAGGTGAATAGACGTCCTGAAGAAGACCGCCGGCTGCCAAAAAACGACAGACTACCTCGTTTAATTCGTCACCGGGATGCAGATTCTCCGGCGACACCTCGAGATATCCCGCCAACTGGTGTGCCAGCCGGACGTAAAGGGTTCCGCCGTCGTTGAGGAGCAGCAAGTCCCTCCCCACGACCGGGACCACGCGGCGTTCGTCAATCAACTGCAATAGCTGATCCCAAAACATGCTCAGCGACAAATGTGGTTCCCCCCCGTTGTGCTGGCGTTGCCCGGATTGAAGAACGTGCCCAAAAGCTAACCATGAAGGTGGAGCGACAGTCAAGATTCGTGATGACAGGGTAGTGGTGCCGTTTGGCAACGGCACCACTACCGATGACAGGTGTCATACCACAATAGAAATGTCCCCGCTTTGTCCAGACTGACCGGGGGACAAGATTGCCGCCCGATTCATGCGTTGTGATTTCTTCGAGTTCATCCCAGAGTAGCAAACCTTGTGTTCAGAAAGGAAGGCTTGCTTTCGTTCCGGAGCATGTAAACAACCGCGCAGGCCGTGAATTCAGGGCGCTACTCGATTTATGAACTGCTGATTGAACCGGGACTCGCGTACGTGAATACATTTCACCGGAAGGTTATGTTTTTTGCGGATATACGCTGCCTTGGAGTCACAGTAGTGATAACTAGGAATTATGCGTACCTGAATTACTGCATCAAGGAGTCATTTGTCGAGCCTTTCAACTAGTTCAATCGGACGTCTAAGATTGTTGACCCGTGCGTCGATCACAATAGCGGCGCCGATGTGATAGATTCCGGCGGCATAGACCCTCGGTATATCGAGATGAATCACCAGCTTCCTTGTCGAACCTGCGGGAAACGATGGGTTGGCTGCGAGCTAGGGGTCTTCAGGTTGATCGAACCGCGTCATTGCCACGACCGCTCGAACTGGAAGAGGAAGCGTGTAAGAATTTGTCACGTCGACAAATATCCTGTTCCCGCGTTCCAGCTTCAAAGGATTTGGGTGACAAGATCCAGCGTGCGATGGTAGGTTCGCCTTCGTAAATCGGTCCACAGCATGCGCACAATCCAAATCGCCGTTCCTCCATCTCTAATGCGGGGGCCAATACCTGTTCGATTACAGGACTACCGCAGTATCTACATGGATCACTAGCCGGTCTCGACATCTGGCTAAAGCGACAATGCGCGGTCTGGTGCATCACGAGAACCAAACGAACCAGTCTGATATTTCGAGGGTGTTTGCGTCGTCGTCACCATACGAGCGGCCGCATCTTCTCTGAGCGGCTGGTCCAGCGGTGTCACTTTGGCAGGTACCGTGCCTTTGACTCTGTTGTGCAGCTTGATTTTCAGTTCTACATCGGGGCCAGGGCCCTCCCATTGCACTGTGTACTCGCCAGCGGGCAGTTGCGTTGTTCCGGCCATAGTCGTTGACTGAACGTGCAAGGACCCTTTGTCAGCGGCGAACGCAGTGGTTGCGAACAACATCGCGAAACTCATCAGCGCATATGTGATTCTTCCTGCTCTTCTCATGAAATCTCCACTTCGGTGAACTTGCGGCCGAGAGTTAAGCAAATTCAACCGTTCGCAGGTAAAGACACATCCAGGCGTTTCTCATTCCGGTGCTATGAGTTTTTGGTGAAAGCAGCGCTATCGCCGCCGAACCGCACTTGGCGACCAATTGGCAGGCCGGAATCTTAGGCGACTGATAAAGGCCTGTCGCGATCACTACGTTCTCGGCTTGGTAGTTCTTCTCGCTCGTACGTACGACATATCTGTCGCCGACCTTTTCTGCGCTGAACACTTCGACTCCGCAATGCACGGGTAAGCGAAAGCGCTCGATATAGTTGTCGAAGTACTCTATGACTTCTGCCAGAGACATGAATCCATAAGGGTCGTCTCCGCTGTATTCTGCTCCGGGCATCCGTACTTGGAAATTCGGCGTTACCAGGGTGAACGAGTCCCAGCGTTGATTTCGCCACGCATTAGCCACCGCTGGCGCTCGTTCCAGCGCGACATGTTCGCGACCCTCCTGAGTCAGGTAATAGCTGATGGCTAGACCAGCCTGACCACCACCGACGATAACCGTATCGATTTCGTGCAACATGGACGCCTCCTTAGATTCTGAAGTCAGCTCGATCGAAGCCCCGGACGAGCCGGGGCCCTCAGCGCGGAGCACCGCCGCCGCGGTTACTTAGCTCCCCACTCCGCATAGAGCTTCAGAATCGCCGGTC